>Ga0209654_1000073_pt1 | contig 98438 bp, 86 predicted proteins | sample SaaInl1SG_22_DNA_FD_184646 | JGI IMG/M metagenome (GOLD analysis project Ga0209654, IMG submission 184646) | Marine microbial communities from expanding oxygen minimum zones in the Saanich Inlet - ESP_161SG_22_DNA (SPAdes) (version 2) | ecosystem: Environmental > Aquatic > Marine > Intertidal... | reverse complement strand
AATTGTTGATGCTTGGTTTAGGACTATTGTAATCCAGATGTTGGAAGAAGAAGGACTTGACACACAGCGAGAAATGGGTTATATTAATGTAGTACCAATTGACAAAGGAAAGAGTTCAGTATCGTGATTGAACACAGACTGTACTTTGTGGACGAAAAGCTCTTGCTAATACCGGCAAAAGATGCTATACTTTATATAATGAAGGGTCATGAAGTTTTCGATCTCCATGACAGCTTAGATATGAAACCAGAATATTACGAAGAGAGACATGAGTACATATATCCTAGTAGACACCGCTAATACTTTTTTTAGAGCTCGGCATGTAGTACGTGGCGACATCGACACAAAAGTAGGCATGGCTTTACATGTTACATTCCAAAGTATTAAAAAGGCTTGGCAGGACTTTGATGCCGATCATGTTGTCTTTTTATTAGAAGGACGTAGCTGGCGTAAGGATTATTATGAGCCTTACAAACGCAATAGACAAGCAACTCGTGATGCAATGTCTCCTAGAGAAGCAGAAGAAGATAAGGCATTTTGGGAAATCTTTGACGAGTTTAAAGATTTTATCGATACAAAGACAAATTGTACAGTATTGCGGCATCCGCAACTAGAAGCGGATGATTTGATTGCAGGTTGGATACAAAATCATCCTACTGATAATCATATTATTATAAGTACAGATGGCGACTTTGCACAACTTATTGCTCCTAATGTGAAACAGTACAACGGTGTTAGTAATACTACTATTACACATGAAGGCTACTTTGACGATAAAGGCAAAGAAGTTTTAGATAAGAAAACTAAAGAATCTAAGCCTGCTCCAGACCCTGAGTGGCTATTGTTTGAAAAGTGCATGCGTGGCGATACCAGTGACAATGTGTTCTCTGCTTATCCGGGTGTACGCAAAAAAGGTACAAAGAACAAGGTAGGATTGCTAGAAGCATTTGAAGATAAGAATACAAAAGGATTCAATTGGAATAACATGATGTTACAGCGTTGGGTAGATCACAACGGTGAAGAACATCGTGTTCTTGATGATTATAATCGTAATGTTACATTATGTGATCTAACTGCACAACCTGCAGATATTAGAGAAATTATCAACGAAATGACTACTAACGTAGAAACTAAAAATATTACACAAGTGGGCATGCGTCTATTAAAGTTTTGTGCAAAATGGGACTTACAAAGAATTGCAGATCAGGCACAAGGATTTGCTGAACCATTACAAGCGAGGTATCCACAATGACAGTAAAAGCAAAAGAATTATTAAAAGATAAATTTTGGATTGTAGAAAACAATGGCGAAAAAGTTGGTACAATTAGTGCCAGTGAAGATCAATATGTGTATGCATGTCATTCAGGTCCTAAATTTTTTAAAAAAATAAATCAATTTAAAAAATTAATCGGTACTGAAGTTACATGGAGCAGTGTTGATCCAGTAAGTACAGAAACAGATCATGAAGTTAATGGATATGCTACAAGTTGCGAGCCTTACAATGCAATCTACGATGTAAAGAAAAAACTTCCACTTTTTACAAAAAGTGAAAAATCAAAGAGTCTATATTGTGCAGGATATTATATTATCCGGTTTGACAAGGGATGGGTTAAAAGTTTTTGTCCAAAACTTATTACTGTTGAACGCTACGAATATCGCGGACCGTTTAAAACAGATTTTGAAATGAAGCAGGAACTAAGTCGTGCCAACAAAAGATCCAATTAATACTCATCCTATCCAGCAATTTATTTCGCAGGTAAAATCTGCCGACGCTAGTAATCAAAAAGAAGTAAGAGTAGATATACAATCAGCAAAAAATTTATCTTACTGTCTAGGCATTGTGTTAGCAAGATTAGCCGGCGATTACGAAGAATTACTTGTAAAATCATCATCTACAGATGAAGAAGTTATTTCTATAAGTGTAGACGGTGGAGGATTATAGTAGCACTTAACTATAAAAGAGATAAATATATGCGTATATAACTAAGGATATGCATGTATGAGTAGGCCAAAGCCGCGAGTGCTATTAGAACACATAAATAAAAAAACTTATAAAGCAGAACAAATACTAGATGCTGAAGCAATCTGGGCAGTGTTCTATCAGGGTAAACCTTTTAATTTAAAATCATCTAATATGATTACAAACTATCCAGGGCCTAAATACAAAAAAGTTAGTTTTTCTAATCCAGGACATGCACATAATCTAGCAAAGAAATTAAATCAGATGTTCCAATGCAACGACTTTAAGGTTGTAAAACTTACACAAGGTGAGGAACTTGACACTGAATGAACTGGAAAGAAACCTATACAAAAATCTTTCTAAAACAAGGTGGCAAATCTGTCAACGAAGCCTCCATCAAAGAATATACTCCACTATGGTGGCATAATACTAGAAATAAATCAGAAGGCGGTCTAAGACTTACTGATGCTGGGTTTGATTATATACAGCAAGAACTTGATTTACAAGCATACGAAATTCCTTATCCGCCAGAATTTGAACTTACTACCCAAACTATTATATTTTTAGATAAATTCATCGATTGTCCTTATTATCTAGGACGCAATGCTATACATGTATTAGATGAAAAGAAAGCAGTTGAGCTTACTCTTTTCAGCGGCGATATTAGAAAGTATGGTATCACTAAAGCTCTCCAAAGACAAAAATCAGAAGATAACGGTTGACAAGTCTAGCAGAGGTGCTATACTAATTAAACAAGTTAAGAAATCCACTAAGTGAGGACATTATGGAAGGTATCGCAACTCGTCAATTAACCCCTAATAATGCAAAAAGAAGTTTACTTCATGCATTTAAAAAGAAGCGTCCAGTTTTTCTTTGGGGACCTCCGGGTATTGGCAAATCTGACATTGTAAAGCAGATCACAGAAAGTTTTACAAATTCTTATTTGATTGATATTCGTTTGAGTCTTTGGGAACCTACAGACATTAAAGGTATTCCTTATTTTGATAGCAACTCAGGTACTATGACATGGGGTGCTCCAAGTGAATTGCCTGATGCTGAAATGGCTTCGAAATACGACACAATTGTATTGTTCCTTGACGAAATGAATTCTGCGGCTCCTGCTGTACAGGCTGCGGCTTATCAGTTGATCCTTAACCGCAAGGTTGGTACTTACACATTGCCTGATAATGTTATTATTGTTGCGGCAGGTAACCGCGAAGCCGACAAAGGTGTTACATATCGTATGCCGGCTCCGTTGGCAAACCGTTTTGTACACTTGGAAATCAAACCTGACTTTGACGATTGGTTTGCGTGGGCAGTAGACAATGATATTCATCAAGATGTTGTTGGCTATTTGAGCTTTGCCAAGCAAGACTTATATGACTTCGATCCTAAATCGCCAAGCCGTTCATTTGCAACTCCACGTTCGTGGTCTTTTGTATCAGAACTACTAGAAGATGATGTAGATGAAACTGTAATTACTGATCTTACTAGTGGTGCAGTAGGTGAAGGTCTTGCTGTTAAGTTTATGGCTCATCGCAAGATTGCTAGTAAACTTCCTAATCCTTCAGCAATTTTAGATGGCAAAGTTAAGAAACTTGACACAAATGAAATTTCTGCAAAATATTCACTAACAGTGTCGTTGTGCTACGAACTGCGTGATAGTGCAGACAAAGATGATAAAAAATTCCATAGTAAAGTAAACAACTTCTTGCGTTTTGCAATGGACAATTTTGATACAGAACTTGTTGTAATGGGGATTAAACTTGCTCTTACACAATATGCATTACCTATTGATCCGGACGAAGTTGAATGTTTTGATGAATTCCATGAGCGTTACGGCAAATATATTCGGGCGGCACAGTCTTAAGGAGACCTGCAATGTCTAGTACTGAAACTATTAAAAGCAGTTTTGAACCAGACCCAAATATCACAGATGAAGCCCTTGCGGCAATGCGTGAAGAAGTGCTCGACCGTGTTATTGTTGCACGAGTAGGACTTCTTCTACGTCATCCGTTCTTTGGTAACATTGCTACACGCCTTAATGTACAAGATTGTGACGACTGGTGTCCTACAGCCGCCACAGACGGACGTAACTTGTATTTTAATACGCAATTTTTTAATGCTCTTTCTAACAAAGAAATTGAATTTGTAATTGCACACGAAATTATGCATTGTATCTTCGATCATTTAATTCGCAGAGAAGATCGCGATCCTATGCTGTATAATATTGCAGCTGACTACATTGTAAACAACACACTAGTACGTGATCGTATTGGAGAAATTCCTAAACTAGTTCCTTGCTTCCAAGATTGGAAATACTCGGACTGGACTTCAGAAGAAGTATATGAAGATCTTAAAAAAGAAGCAGAAGAGCGCGGCAAAGAGTTTTTAGAAGAACTTGGCGAACTACTAGACGAGCACGTTGATTGGGAAAGTGATCCAAACGAAGGCAACGATAGCGAAGACGGAAAGAGCAAAAAGAGCAAGCGTCCTTCTTACTCACGTGAAGAATTAGAAAAAATCCGCGACGAGATTAAAGAAAATATGATGTCAGCGGCACAAGCCGCAGGTGCAGGTAATGTGCCTAAAGAAGTTGAGCGTATGATCAAAGAGCTTACAGAGCCTAAGATGAATTGGCGTGAAATTTTGCGTCAACAGATTCAAAGCACTATTCGCAACGACTATACGTTTGCTCGTCCAAGTCGCAGAGGATGGCACTTAGATGCTATTTTGCCCGGTATGAACTTTGATGAAACAATTGACATTTGTGTAGCATTAGACATGTCAGGGTCAATCGGTGACGATCAAGCAAAAGACTTCCTAAGTGAAGTAAAAGGCATCATGGAAGAATACAAAGATTACAACATTAAGTTGTGGTGTTTTGACACAGAAGTGTATGGTGAAGAAGACTTTAGTGCAGATTCAGGCAAAGATTTGCTAGAATACAATATCAAAGGCGGCGGTGGTACTGACTTTGATGTTAACTGGACCTACATGAAAGAACATGATATTCAACCTAAGAAATTTATCATGTTTACAGACGGATATCCTTGGGGTAGCTGGGGTGACGATAGTTACTGCGATACAGTATTTGTTATTCATAGTAACAGAGACCAGAGCCTAGTTGCCCCATTTGGAGTAACGGCACACTATGAAGGTTGATAGTTTAAGACCGTTAGATGTACTTAATCTTAGGAGGATGGATTACTGTCCTCCTTGGTTTGAGGATATTTGCCTGCCAATACATTATAATTTAGAACAGGCAATAATTAACTGGATAGAATCTAATTTAAAAGGACGATTCTACATAGATACTACAATCGGTATCACACACGGGAAAACAAGCCAAATTCTTAGAATAGGGTTCGAAGATTCAAAAGAACTAAGTTTTTTCACTTTGGCTTGCCCACACCTAAAATACAAATAAATAATATGCGCACTTTAAAGGAGATTATTAATGAGCGATGAAACTACTGTAGAAAACACAGAAGCACAAACAGAACAGCCACAAGGCGGTGCTCCTGAATTAACTGTGCAAGATCTTCTTGCATTAAAAACTGTTATTGACGTTGCTAGTCAACGTGGTGCTTTTAAGCCAAACGAAATGGTTACTGTAGGTCAAACTTACGGTAAATTAGAAGCATTTTTAGCCGCTGTAGCAGAACAACAAGGACAAGCTACACAAGGAGAATAATATGGCCGAATTAAAACATGTCGGACGTTTAACGACAAATAAAAGAAAACTAATGGTAGCATATAGAACTCTTCCAGGCGATCCATATACTGCATTAGTAGTTCACACAGAAAGTTTAGATGCAGACCAGCATGATGCTTTGATTAATTTAGTGCAAAGTAACACCGGACAAACTGCATATGAGCTTGCAGAAGCAATGGCTCGCACTCGTTTGCCAGATGGTAGAATTATGCTTGCAGCTTTTCATCAACAAGGTAAGTTGGCTAAAGTTCCTACTAACATTGTAGAAATGACTCCAACTACACAGGCAAGTGTCTTGTTGAGTGAGCTTAATGAAGCAATTGCAAAACAAAAAGGTGTACCTATTGAAGAACTAGCTATCAAAGATGGTTCTAGTTCTACTCCTGTACAAGAAACAGTTGCCGAGCCTACTCCAGTAGTAGAACCAGCTGTAGAACCCTTACAGTCAGCTACGGACGAAGTATTGACAGACGAAGCACTTGCTAAAAAATATCGCAGTGATGCAGATCGTTTAAGCAAAGAAGCTGCTGAACTTCGTAGACAAGCAGAAGCACTAGTTCCTACTAAAAAGAAAAAAACAAGTGCCTAAAAAGCCTAACAAGCTACCTAGTGATGTCATCGCGCATTGGCCAGAGGTATTTAAGGATGTAGAAGTTAAAGCTATTCCCCTTGAATACCTTGAGTCTATTAATGTAACATTTAGCGATGGTAAGATCTGGGTTATTGATTTAAATGATCCTAGAAAAAATACTGTAGACAATCTAGGTGAAGTTATCAACGAACTTCTCGACGAATACGACGATAATATCGAAAACATAGATTTTAGGGTCGATGTTATAAAGATAAAAGAAGACATTACTCGTCGAACTCACGTTTTTATGAAGAAAAGAAAATAAAATACTTTCTTTTTGTATAAATACTATATATTATTACTGATCAGGAGTTACTATGGCACTGCGTCTTAGAAGAGGTACCGAAGCCGAGAGAATTACAATTACGCCACAGGCAGGCGAGTTAATCTATGTTTTAGACACAAAGAAAGTATATGTAGGTGACGGATTAACACCAGGCGGTAATCCTATTGATACCAATGTTGGTGCATTAAGTATTGACGACTTAACTGATGTTAATACAAGTGGAGCAGTATCTCCAGTTGACGGCGAAGCTCTTGTTTGGGATGCCGGAGCTGGCGAATGGCAGCCAAAACCAGTGTTGACGTTAGAAACCGATCCAACTGTTAATGGCGATCTAAAAATCAATATAGTCGGCAGTGATAGTACTCTGTTAGTAGATTCAGATAATAATATTATTACTGGTATTTTTAGGGGTGATCTTACAGGTGATGTTTACGGATCATTGTATGCAGATGATTCTACTATTATAATAGATACACTTAACTTAGAAGTGAGCGGGACATTTGTAGGAGATATAAGAACATCTGATACTATTCGATTTGCAACTGATACTACTGATAGAATATTTGATTTACGGTCCGTAACCAACGGAAATCCAGGACCTGCGATGACTTTTAATAGTTCGAGGGGTACTTTACTATCACCTACAGTAGTAGATCAAGGAGACTCTTGCGTAGATTTGCAGGGTTCTGGCTGGGATGGTAATTCTTATACTGTTGCATCTTATATAAAGTTAGCTGTTGATAATAATGTTAGTGTAAGCGACGGAATTATACCAGGAAGAATTGTACTTGGAACATTTGATGCTTCTGGTAATACTGGACTGAATAATGTAGCCATTTGGAGTCATACAGGAAGGTTAGGATTATCTGTCATTGAACCTTCTGAAAAATTAGATGTAGACGGGAACGGTAAATTTAACGGAAATGTTATTGCTAATTCATTAATAGGTGATTTACAAGGATCTGTTTTTGCGGACGATTCTAACGTATTAGTAGATGCAGTCAACGGAACAATACCGGGTTATGTAAGTATTGCTGAATTAAAATCTATTACAGCCTCTTCGGCTGATTTTAATGCATTTAAAACAGCAATAGCGAATCTATAATTATTTAATTTTTAAGTTATTAAGAACAAAATTTATACTTTCGTCACAAGTAACAAAATTAAAAACTAACCAAATACTATCTTCATTCGAATAGTTCATCAAAGTATGTTCTAAATTAGTATTCACTACATACATCCTACCTATTTTCCAATGTAAAGTTTTATCTTCTAACATAAAGCGAACCCTAGGGGGATCTGTATTAATTATTGGAATAATTGCTCTAAATGTAACAGGATATCTCTTATTACTATCTCGGTGAGGAGGAAAATAACCACCAGGTAATAATTTAAGGAAATGAGTCCTTACTGAAAATGAAAAACAATCTTTCATTAAATTTTGTATTGTTTTAGAAGAATTATAAACTTCAGTAGGTTTATCAAATTGCAATTCGTCTAGACTAGTATTGTACATCTTGTTCCATTGGGGGATACTATTAAGTGCAGGACCTGGTCCAATTTTTCCTTTTTCATTAATTACACAAAGTCCTTGTCTAGGTATTTCTGGACGTAATGTATTATATTGAGTCCAATTATTTTTGAAAGGGCGTAAATCATTTAATATGTCACTTGAGTTTACTTGCAAATTTAATTCTATCTGATTCCCGTATTGAAAAATATCATATAACATTTATAAAAACTCTTTAATTAATTTAGCTCTAGTAATTTTTCCAGACTCTCTTCTCGGAATACTATTAACTTTAATTATATTAGGATATTTATAATCGCGAATCATTGTTTTTAGTTTTTGCTCATCTAAATTCCCTTTCACAAGAGCATTAACAGTATTATATCCGAATACTACACAATCATCTGCTCCACAAGCAAAAATTGCTTTTTCTACTTCATAAGGCATAATCTTTACTCCGCCTTTGTTTATTACATCTTTTATTCTTCCAGTAATAAACAAAAATCCGTCATCGTCAATATGTCCTAAATCTCCTGTATGAAACCCATCTACAACTATCTCTCCTTCAATGATTTCTACATTCCTTCCTTCGTTAACGAATCCAACACTACCAAACTTTTGAGGATATGTCATAGCACTAATACTTCCTACTTCACTCATACCATAACAATCTGTTGTAATACAATTAAAATATGTCTGTATTGCTTGTTTTATATCTTTATACATAGGAGAACTATTTGCACGAATTTCTCGTATGCTCATTGTTTCATACGGAACTTCTGTTTCATGAATAATCCTAAGTAAAACATTCGGACTGCCAACAACAAATGTAGGATTATACGCAGGCCAATTTTTATATGGTTCTTTCAAAACATAAAAACTTGCATCGATATCATAACAACTGTTAAAAACTTGTTGGCCTAAAGGAGCCCAGAGCGGAAGACAATTCCAAGTGCTGTCATTTTTGGTTATTCCCGACTGAGTTTTATAACTGTATTCTAATTCGTATTCATATCCTTTTTTGTGCCAAGAAATAATTCTAGGTTTATCTGTGCTTCCGCTACTGCAATAACCTACTACTTCATCTTCTTTGCACTGATTGAATCTAGGAGGAGGTAGTTCATCTATCCAGATGTCGACATCGTAATGGCTCTTTTCATAATCCGATGCTTTTGAATCTATTACTACAACAGAGCAGACATTCATTATACCTCTAATTTTAAAAAGGTTATCATAGTCGCCGTAAACACCTAATCTGCAAGTCCTGTCATAGCCGGCTTGCCTCAACTGTTCACTGTATTGATTTGCAATTTCGTCAAATTCTGCTTTTGTATAACTGGAGTCTGTTTTTTCGAAGTATATCACTTGGATTCCTCATTGTGCTAATGCTACCGATTTCATTCATACCGTATGTATCGGTTGTAATACAATTAAAATAATTTTGTATTTTTTGTTTGTTTTCTTTAGTTAATGGGCCGCCGATTGTTCTAATATAATTTATGGTCATTAACTCATATGGTATTTTTGTGTTTTCTACTAGGTCTAATAATTGAGAAGGTAAACCTAGTAAGAATGTAGGTTTAACTTTTGGCCATTCATAGATATCATCTAACACATGGAAGTCTGCACCTATTTCTTGAAATACATTAAACACCTGAAGACCTATACTAGACCATAAGGGTAATAAATTAAAAGTTACATCGTCTTTAGTAAGAGAATTTTTTAAATGACATTCTACTCCTTTATGCAACGACTGATTTAACATCCATGGTATTAGTCTAGGTTTATCTGTGCTTCCGCTACTTACAAATGCGGCTATTTCATAATTGTTTTTTGACACTGGCTAATCCAAATGCTTCAATGTTAAATGTTACTAAAGTTTGTAAACTACGTTCTGTAACAAATGTCATTAATGTATCTCGATGTGAATTACCTGCTTCGCCAATTACCCAATTATATTCACCTACTTTCTTTCGGATGTTTGTTACTGATTTTGGGTCCTGTAACATTGCTGTAAGCGCACTACGCAGTTTTTCTGTGTTAGGGTTGCCCTTGTTTACCCAAAGAGCTTTTTGCAAACCGTCACGGAAACTTTTCACTAACTTATATGCATCGTATAATTCTCCACTTGGTTTTACGCCATACTTTTTCTCGAATAAGATTTCAAACTGATACCCTGGATAGTTAGGATCGTCAGCGTGTGAGCCGTCTGCTTGTAATATACCATGATGGAACCAAAGTTCTGCATCGCCAGCATCAATCATTGGCTGAACATGTTTTTTAAATGCCGCCGGATTTTCTCTTGTGCCAGTAAGCTCTCCACGCTTGAATGCAAGGCGTCTTTCGGATCCGCTCATACCTTTTACCCAAGTTACGTTGTTTCTAAAACATTCAATATAAAAGTTTAAATTTCTATCTGGACCGCAAATCAACATTGTCATTGCAAGTCCTTCTGGCACCATACCGGATCCAGCTGCAAAACGCGGATTTACCATATTATTGCCAGCAGCTTTGCCTGCAATAATATTTAGATTCATTGCGCCGATGCTATCATATTGTCTATAGTCATAATCGACATTTTCTTGTAAAAAACTTACACCATTGCCTCCATGACTTACCATTACAGTTTTGTCGTCGAATCGCAACTCATTGTGGAATTTGTCAAATCCTGGAATGTCTCTTGCACCAGGAATATGCTTTATTACAATTCGTTCTCCTAAAAAAGGCTCTAGTTCTTTAGCAATTATTTCTGCCCAAACTGATGTTCCTCCGCCTGGCTTTTGAGGAACTACAAATGTGTAATCTGCACGAACCGCTGTGCTAATTAATAAAAAAAGAATTAAAAAATATTTCATTTATGCATACTCCATGGTTTTGCGTCTAGTAATTCCCACAATGAAAATTACAAGAATAATAAATGTTAACACCCAAAAAATAGGTCTCTCTAATAATTTATCTAAATTATACAAGCCAAACATTTGAATTGACAGGGCTTCAATCCTATCTGCTAAAATAAAACCAAATAGTAATGCAGGTCTTGAAAATTTAAGTTTTTTGGAGGCGAACCCGATCATCGACATAATAACTAATATTGCATAGTCTTCCCATCCACCTGTGTACTGCACACAAGCAATAACAATAAATCCAAACAATAATGGAAAATAATACTTGTAAGAAATTTGAGTTATTTTTGCAATGTAGCGTGTTGTAAGTAAACACAACAAACCTACAAGTAAAGTAGCAAATAAGAATCCAAATAACATGCTATCAAAAAATTGTTTATCTAGAATTAAATCAATAGTTCCTAACTCAAAATTTAAATAAGAGAATAACCCAATGATAATTGCTGCAAATGGTGCTCCTGGAATACCAAACAACACAGTAGGAATCATCGAAGTTGCTTTTTGCGCATTATTAGCACCTTCAGGACCTATTACGCCTCTAATGTTGCCTTTGCCCATCGGAGGATTGGCCTTTGGTGTAGTTGCTACTGCTTGTCCATACGCCATCCAATCTGCCATAACTCCACCGAGTCCAGGCAACACGCCAATAAATGCACCAATAAATCCTCCGCGAATTGCAAGCCATTTGTGTTTCCAAACAGCAACTATACCTTCTTTTGTTTGTGTTACATTTTCTACAGGCTGTGCAGTATATTCCCTGTTGCGCAATCCTTCTATCAGTTCAGGTATTGCAAACAGCCCTGCTACAACAGGAAGCAGTTGTATACCTGCACCTAAATAATCCCAACCACCTGTCCAACGATCTGCATTAGTCGTAGGATCAACACCGATCATTCCTAAAAATATTCCAATCACAAGTGCAATTAAACTTCTAATCCACCATTTGTTAGTAACAAAAGTTACAGTAACCAATGCTAACATTGTAAATGCCCATAGTTCAGGAACACCAAAAACAAGAATAAGTTGTGTGTAATAAGGCAAAAAGAAAAACACAACTGAGCCCCAGAATAAACCGTTTAGTGTAGATGTTGTCACTGCGGCACTTATTGCATAAGTAGCTCGGCCTTGTAATGCTAAAGGAAATCCGTCTACCATAGTGGCTGCTGCACTGTTAGCACCTGGTATTCCTAGTAGCACACCTGTATACGTATCTCCTGTGGTACTTGCGGCTACTACCGCCATAACAAAAATAACTGCAAGATACGGATCAGGAAACATTGTAATTAAAGGAAAAAGAAATATTAAACCTGTGGTTGCGCCAGCGCCTGGAATAATTCCGATCGCAAGTCCATACAATGTGCCCAATACTAGAAATATTAACTCTTGCATTTCATCCACTCTGCATATAATCTATTACAATCTTCGTCTATGAATTCTACTCTACAATTATTCTTATAAGCATAGTTATAATTGTCCATGAATGTCCATTCGTAAAACTTAATGTTTTTACATTCATTGCTTTTGTGATCGTGATAGCCGGGATTCTGTCTCCAATAAATTTTTCCTCCTGGTTTTAATAAAGAAACTACTTTTTTAATTTGTGATTCTATCATAGATTGATCACCAAAATTAATCGATCCGAGACAAAAAATTATATCAAATTTTTGCGTAGTTTGATATTCTTCAATCGAAACTATAATATCTGCATTAGAATTATAAGGATCAATCCCTATAAGGTTTGGCAAATATTTTTTAAACTCATTAAATCCGCATCCAACATCAAGTATATGTTCATCTTTAGAAACACGGTCTAATAATGCCCAGCCGCTATATGTATATTGATCTAAATTAGATTTCCATATAGTTTTAAAATATTTTTCTAAATGTTCAAGATCCAATTCTTTCATAGATGCGAATACCTTTCAGCAAGCTCAAGAACTTTTTTGTAGTTTACACTGTTAAACTCTAAACTGAGGTTTTCGCACAAACTTTTAAAGTAATCTTCGTCGTGTAATTTTTTTGCTTCATTGATAACAACATCTTGAGTATCTATATACTGTTTATAGTTGTTAATCTGCGATTCGAAGTCTTTCCTTAAACACTCTCTTATCGATAGATTTAATTTTTCGGCCTTTTCTGTATATAAATCTCTATACAAAAAAGACTTTTCTTTAGGATTTACATAATAGTAATATGTACTCTTTAACCATCTATCTATTAAAAGGTCAATATTTTCAGGAATTATAACAACATGTTTAGAGTTTTTAAAAAAACTTTTAGTCTTGTCAAGATCTGCATGGAGAGTATATAACAAGTTATTAGGATAAAGTATCCGTTTCCATTTATCAATATCCTCTACGTTGTATTCTAAGCCTTGTTTTTCTGCCATATCTAAAACAGGAGGAACAGTTAGATCGCACACGCCTTTGCCGACAGCGCCTTTGAATCTTTTATTAAAATGTAGTCTTGAAAAATTATAGTCTGTTCCTAGTGTATAAGGAATCCAAGGGCGGCTTCCGTTTTGTTTGTGATCGTACCAAGCGACATTATCGCAAGATGCAAGGAACCTGCCAACTATGTGTCCACCTGAGCCTTGTGGGAAGTTTATTATAACACTGTTATTTTCTTTTGACATAATATAAATCTTTCGAATTATTAACTTCTACTACATCACCTGTTGCAACCCATCCGTCATACACACATATGTCGCCGTTGACATATAGTTCACTATCTCGGATTTTCCAATCAACATACGAAACATTGCCTAGTAATGTAAAATCATGTATGCATCTATTTTTAAAATCTGTTACCATATTAACGCTAGTAAATGTTGTGTTAATAGCACAAGGGCCGACTTCGGTCATCCCCCAGTTTGTCATAAAAGTTGCTCCGCGATCTACAAATGCTTCAATTATATCCCATGCAACAGGATCACTTCCGCAGGTTATCCATATTCCAGTAAAGTTGCATTTCCAAAAGTCTTTTGTTCCCATTATAGCACGACAATGATTTGGTGTAAGATGAGTATGAGTATATTTGTGAATTTCTTTAACCCAACGATAAGCATTAAAATCTTCTATAACTATATCAGCACCTATACTGTATGCCGGTAATGTTTGCGCTAATAGACCACCTGCATGCTCTATCTTACAAACTGTATATACTCGACTGTGTTTTGTTAACTGTTGACTGTCTACAGCAACAGCGTTTGACGCTTGTATTTTCTTAGGTGGTTGAAATATTTCTTTAGGTGTTCCTGTAGTTCCACTGGATTTAAGCACAACACCATTATCGATAATGTGTCTAAAATTTACAGATCGATTATCATCAAAACAAAGTGCTGACATTAAATCAAACATTGTCTTTCCATTTAGCATATTTTATAGACACTGATACTCTTTCAGTTTCTACCTTTTCAACGTCATGCGGAATGCTAACATTTAACCAATGCCATGTGTGTAAAGGAAATACTTTACTAAAAACTACTTCGTCGCCGGCCCACCAACGAGTCTCAATGTTTTCGCCTCCTGGCTGTAAAAGATAGTTGTATGCGAATTCTCTACCGTCATCAGTATGCACAGGCATATCGTTTTCTATGATTTGATAGATAACAAAAATAGGAAAATCAAAATAAGGTTGTAAAAAATCATCCAACTGTTCTGATATTTCTGGAACTCGCCACGAAGAAAATGTAGTGCTTGGATATGGATACATCTGCTTTCCTTTTCGTATTTCAGGTGTACCTAATAAAAATTTATCGGGCAGTTGAGGAAGAAATAATGCCTCCTTAGTGTATACCTGATCCAAACTTTTCCTCCGTTTTGTTTACAATATATTTTGCAAGTTTATACGGAGTAAATGTAAACACGAATGGAAAAATACTGTGTATAACTCCTGTAACAAAAATTAACAAAGCAAGGAAGTTAAACCATGTAGAGTATAAAAAATGAGTTAGATAATTTGATTTAATATTTTTAAGGTGTTTCCAGTCTATGTCTAACTTCATGGTATTTTTCCTTGTTTAATCTCCATACACTTTGATTAGTATTATATATTATAGCATCTTTTATAAAAAGGTCTACCATTCCTTTTTTTGATAGTAAGTGCATAACTTTATGAGTTTTATGCATTTTTCCACTGTTATCTTTGTATATATTAGTAGTAATAAACAGATCTTTGTCGGCATATTTTTCTATTTGATAAGGCAGAATATCTCTAAAGGGAACACTGTTCATATGACTGGCATTGAGCCCTACATAAGGACTGTAAAGCTGACATCCTCTATATAATACTCTGTAAGCATTTCCGCCAACTTCGGGCAACGGATGAGCTCCAGCAATTGCTATTAATTTATTGTTGTGCCAAGCACCCCAAAATTCACCCCAGGACTTTGTCCTTTCCCAGCGTATTTCTTTTAAACTAGCATTATTTTTGTACCCTAGCATACTACATGTTTGACAAAAATTTTCAAGTTCGTACAATTTTTTTTCATCTAAAATGTTTACTGTAATTTTAGTACTCATAAATAACACTCATTGATATTATATACTACTATATATTATATTACGAGTAAACAAACGTTAGTTATGATAAATTATAAATGATAAACATTGTTGTTACAAGCAAACCTGTAGACGGTCTATTCTATTATAGTTATGAATATTGCTCACTGCTAAATGATGCTGGAATAGATGCACAAGTAGTGGTAATACCGCATCGTAAATTTACTCCTAAAGACTACCTCAATGTAATTACAAACAAATACATTCATTGTAAAAATATCCAAGTCGATACATATCTTCCATATGACGACGATATTACTTTAATAATGGGTCGAAGCATGATGACTCTTTCGTGGCAGGAGTTTAATGACTATGATGCAGAATATCAAATGTCATTAAGTAAATTATTTGGTGGCAAGGTAATAAGTGTATATTCAGAAAACCATCCTACTAAATATCCCCTTGCAGTGAAGTTTTACAAACCTACACAGATTGTAAATTTATGCGATACAGAAGTTTATCCTAATGGAGTAGGTGCTTACTTTGAAAAACGCATTAACTTTGATATTTACAAACCGCATACCAACGATATACAATTTAAATATTTGTTCTTCGGCACTAATGACAAGTACTATGCGGCTGCCGAAAAACTTTTACACAAATATTCTGATTATGGAATCTTGACATATGATACAGAGTATGTTAATATAAAAAATAATAATGTTTTTGTACCCGTACCTAATATTTTAGGCATGTTTGACACATATGTGTATACTAAAGAAACATTCGATCCTGCACCAAGAATAATACAGGAATGCAAATATTACGGCAAGAACATGATATACGAAAGAGATGAATCAATAGTAGATGGCGGCAGTGTGTATTGGCAGAGAGATATTCAAAAACCTAATATACAATCGATATTAAAAGCAGTAGAGGCATTAAATGAAAATTGATCCTAAATGTTTAAAGTTTTCAAAAGATAACAAAGGAGCAGCATACACGTCAGATGGATTTATGCTTCCTTGTTGTTGGATGGATGATCCTCCTGTTTATCGTTATATAAAAGCCTGTGGATTAAAAGACGAAGAACTTTTATTATCGAATAACGAACGATTAGAAGATATCTTTACATCCGACCAATGGGAAAAATTTTTCCAAACCCTTTTAAATGATCCAGAAAATGCATCTTATATGTGTAAAAAGAAATGCGGGGTTGATATAGACATGGAAAAAGTAAGGGCAGAAGAAAAAATAGAAGTAATGGAGCAAAGTAGTGGAAAGAATTACTGACAAGTATGTAGAATTTCAACGATATTGCAGACCTAACATAGATGCTTCACATAGATGTATTTTTCAATGTCCACAGTGTATTAGACAAAGAACTAGTAGTCAAAGTCAAATTAAAAGAAGTTTTGATTTAGAACCAGAACAATTTAAAAAAATACTTAGCTACTACGACTGCGGACTTACATTTTGCGGTCAGATATCTGATCCTATATATCATAAAGACTTTTTATCTTTATTAAAATTGTGCAACGGACAGGGTAAAGCTGTCAGAATTGCTACCGTCGGTAGTGGCAAATCTGATGCTTGGTGGGAAGAAGCATATAGCTACGGGGTTGGCGAAAATGCTTGGTATTTTGGCGTAGACGGCATTGACGAAAAAAGTGAACTTTATCGTATAGGTTCAAATTTTCAAGATGTTTGGTCAAGAATGAAACAAGGCAGAGATCTAGGACATGCAATAGTGTGGCAATATATTATTTTTGGATATAATGAACACGAAATAGATCGTGCAATTGAAATTGCCAAGGAAGAAGATTTTAGTCTATTATTTGTCAATACTAATAGGGGGTTTAATCCTGATAGCCCATTACTTAGAAAAAATGTAGATTTTAAATTAACCAGTCCAGCTAACAAACATAGAGAGGATCGTGTTAAAAAGGAATGGTGGGGACATAAAACTAAAACATTCGAAAAATGGCGCGAAGTAGAAGCAAGGAGGCGTTAGAAAAAATATGATTGAAGATTCATTAGGTAAAAGAAAACACGTTGTACATTACGACACTGAAATAATTCCTTCACGATCTGAAGTAGAAGAAATATTAAAAATAGGGTATTCACTTTCTACTTCTAAACAAAAAGCATTTCCCTATAAATTTTATGTTCTAGGTCCAGATAAAAATAGAAGTAAAAAGTTATGGGATATGGCCGAAGGAAGAAAAATAGATGTAGATCGCGAAGCTTATGGTACAACACCTGATTCTGAAGAATATAATTCTAATCCAGGCCTTTACCATTTAAAAAGTGCTCCATATACGTTTATTATTACTCCTAGAATAGCTCCTCCAAATCCTCATTTTAAATGGCATTTCGAAGAAACAAACAGTATGTGGCAATTAGAAGACTATAATTTTGTGAACACAAAAAATAGAGAGTCATGTGCTATCGAAATAGGAATGTGCGCAAAGGCTATAACAGGAGCAGCATTAGATAGAGGGTGGGATGTTTCTTATAACGTATGCTTTTTTAAAGACAGAGAAAAATGGAGTTTTCTTCCTTGTATAGATTTTAGACCTGTGTTAATGATGACTTTAGGAAAAGGTAAAAGTTATTTTTACGAGCGGTTAATTCCAGATGGGAGTTTTAAAAATGATCCTAAATTTAATACATCGCCTCCGTTCGAAGATATTTTTCAATTTATAGACAATGAATAATTTAGTTATCTTAAATCATTTTTACGGATATCCTGCATTAGAAGACGAGTTTTCTAATATGCAAAGGTATGCAAAATTATTAAAGTTAGTTGATATCATAGATTCAGAAAATACTATATTTTTAACTAATTTTATTAAAGGTCAAGATAGCAAACTAGAAAGTATTAGACAAATTTCTGAAAGTTATAATCATAAATGGTTAGACTACAAAGATAATCAAAGTATCGAAGAAATTATTAGTGCAATTAACGAAGTTTATCATGTAACAATTTCTCCAGAAACAACAAACATAGTATTAGGCGGCACTAATACTGCTGGGTGCTTATTAAGAACTAGTTTTGTATCTGCAAAAGAATGGGCTTCTAGAAATTTTAATGTACATTTTTGTTTATCAATGTGTGCAGATTACGAATTAGACGGTGTTAATACAGCAGAAAAAAATCAAATAGCTTCTGCTATAATGTATCGTTTTATAAAAAATAACAAATTAACGAATAACATAAATGTATGTTATGATCCTAGAGAACTAGACATAAAAGAAAATATTAACAGGTAATTAAAATGATATCGTACGACGGATGGGACAGAGAGTACCAAGAGAATCGAGATGCCTACTTAGAAATCTTTGACCAGTTCATGAGTCAAATGAACTACGAAAACAACGAAGAATGGGAACGCAACTTTGCCCAACGTATAGGCCGTAAGCACTGTGTAAGTGTTGCTAGTGCTACAGACGCATTGCACTTTGCACTACTAGCACATGGTATAGGTCCTGGTGACGAAGTTCTAGTAACTAACTTCAGCTGGATCTCTAGTTCAAGTTGTGTTGACATGGTAGGTGCTACTCCTGTGTTTTGTGACATTGACTTAGACACTTATCAAATGTCCTTAGACAGCGTACAACGCATGTACAGCGACCGTGTAAAGGCGATAGTATATGTACACTTGTTTGGTGCTATGACGGACACAATCGCACTACAAGCGTTCTGTAAGGATCGTAACATAGTATTTATAGAAGATGCAGCACAAGCACTAGGCAGCAGTTTAGACGGAGTACATGCTGGAACTATTGGTGATTGCAGTGTGTTTAGTTTTAACAGCAACAAGGTAATAGCAGGCATCAATGGCGGAGGTGTTGTTCTTACAGACTATGACGAAATTGCTAAACGTGTAAAACAGATTCGCAGGCACGGTAAGGATAAAACATTTGATATTTTAGGTTATAATAGTCGCATGTATGTTCTCAATGCACGTATCATTGATCAACGTATGAAAAGTATCGAGGCTAATCAATCAAAACGTCAAGATATTGCTCGCCAATACAACGAAGCATTTAAGGATTTACCGATCGCAACACAAAAAGTTTCAAATGGCCTTAATCATAACTACCACAAGTATGTTGTACGCTTTGTAGACAAAGATACTCGCAAACGTGTCAAAGATGCACTACAAGCAAGCATACACTACGAAACTCCTCTGAGTGCTAACGATATGTATAACAACATAGAACACAGGAGAGACGCTTGTACAGCATCTAAGACAGTTGCAAATACAGTATTGTCATTACCCATACATCCATGGCTTACTCAGGAAGAGATAAGTAATGTCATAAAGACAGTTAAAAAGGAATTTATTCATGAGTGTGTTCGATATACTTGATAAAAGGCAGCACGTACAAGAATTTGATCTACAGAATATACCAAAAAAATCATTAATCGAAGAGTGTTTACGGAAAGCATGGAAAGTTACTCCTTCTAAACAAAATTTTATGCCTTATACAATAAATGTATTTGGTCCAGATAATGAAGAAGATAAATTAAAAATTTGGAGTTTAGCTAAATTTAATCAAAAAGATATAAATGAAAATAACACAAAAGAACACAAAGAGGATGGTGATAATCCAAATTTTCTTTATTTAAAAACTGCGCCATATATTCTTGTTATAAATCAAAGAGTATGTAAACCTAATCCTTTTGTTCAAACGCTTGTAGATATCAACAAATGTCATTTTGAACAAATGCATAGTGATCAAAAAAATCTTAGAAATGTAATGAAAACTACTGCGTTTGAAGTAGGATTGTTTATTTCTAATCTGTGGTCATTTGCATTAGAATACAATATTGATCTAAATTGTAATGCATGTTTTCCTACAAATAAAAACGCTTGGCAAGAATTTCCTAATGTAGAACACGACGTTATAATGATATGCGCATTAGGATATTGTAAAATTCCTAGACGTAATAAACATACACAAGAACGTTTTCAACAAGATTTAAAGCCGGCTCCCCAAGAAATTATAAAATGGATTAATAAGAAAGGAGTTTAATTTATGATGGAGGAACTATTTTCAAAAAGAAGACAGATAAGAGCTGCATGGGATCAACAAAAATTACCCAGTACAGAATTAGTAAAAGATCTACTTAAACGATCTTTAAACATATCTCCATCTAAACAAAATTTGTATCCGTTTAAAATTCATGTATTCGGTCCGCATAATCCTGAGGAGAAACGAATAGTCGGCCAAATTTGTAATTTATTTAAAACCGGATCTGTTAATCACTGGGACGACGAAATAAAGGACGGGGACTTTAAAAGTTACCATGGAGAATTTAATTCTAAAGATCTTATGCTTGATGATAAGGGAAACGACTATCGTCTAGCGCCATGGGTGCTTGTTTTCGAGCAAAGACTTGCAAAGCCAAATAATTTTGTTTTAGAGCATAGTAAATTACACGGCGACAAGCCTGAAGATAGATTTACACAAGTTAATCCGGATAGATTTCGAGACATATGCAACACAAAATTAACATGCATAGAAATCGGAATGTTTATACAGAGTCTTGCAGGGTTATGTTTAGAAAATAAATTAGGTATAAGTTATATTCGATCATTCCCTGAGTGGTACTGGAACAAATTTACAAACAGTTATGTAAAAGATGTTAATACTATAGGAATGAATTGGTCTGATTTACCTGAGATTTCTGAAACTCCGTTAATGGTTTGTCAATTAGGATACGTTGCAGATGTTGAAGATTATTTACAGAGCAATAGTGTAAATCCAGAACTCCATCATTGGGAAAATAAACCAGATCTAAACGAAATAATAAATTTTAAGACATAAATTAGAATATGACTGATAGATTACCTAAATCTTTGACCAAAGGCGGTCCGGGTGATAAATTCTTAGGCAATGGCAAAGTAGATACTACAGAATGGTTTCAAGATATTGAGATTTTAGAAAATCAAATTAAAAATCAAGAGATTTGGTTTTGTACTGCTCCATTCCAACAAGTATATACAAACACAGACGGTTCTTGGGCTCCGTGTTCTTGGGCTTCTTGCGATTCGACCGGTCCGAATATTTATAATACGTCTTTAGAAAACTGGTTTAAATACAATAATAACTTAAATCAACTTCGGCAAGAAATGATTACTCCTGGTAGCGATTTAACTTTATGTAAAAAATGGTGTCAATCTTGTATCAAACAAGAGTCAACATATGGCCGGTCTAGGAGACAGACTTCTTTAAAAATACAAACTAACGATCATGCACTATGGCCTAACATTAGGAATGCTGTTGAGGATTTTAAAAAAACACAGTCAGGTATAGGAAAGATATCACATAAAGTTTTAGAGGTTCAAATAAAAGCATTTGGAAATCAATGTAATTTAGATTGTTTTATGTGTATGCCTAGTGATTCTAGTACAAGGATAACAACATTATCTAGTGAAGATTTAGCTGCACAAGAAGTCTTTGATAAAGAAAGATTAAAAATAGATAAAAATATTAGTTCAAAAACATTTAATTTAAACGATATAATAGAACAAATAGTAAAAATAGCTCCGTACATATATAATTTAAAACTAATAGGCGGAGAACCATTAGTAATGAAACAGTATTATGAGCTGTTAGATAAAATTGTAAAATCTGGATATAGCCAAAAAATAATGGTAAAATATCAAACAAATATGTCAATTTTAAATTTTGATAAAATAAAACTTAGTGATTATATTCCAAAATTTGAATCTTTTGAATTTACTGTGTCATTAGATAGTATAGGAATTGCGAATAATTATATTAGAAGAAGATCTACCTGGGAGGATATTGTTTCAAATATAAAAACTGTAAGTCAATATCCTAATGTAAGGATTAATATAAACGGTGCAATATCGTTTTTAAGTGTGTTAAGGTTTTACGAATTAATAGACTGGTACAACGATAATATTGAAATCTTTGGTAATGATTCACAAATAAATTGGTCTAATATAAGGAATCCTGCAAAGTTAAGTGCAAATGTTTTACCAATAGAGATAAAAGAATATCTTATCCCTAAGTACAAAAATTTTCCAGATATACAAAATTTGTTAAAAGAAGATTCTGGCGGTCTTGATTATCAAGATACTCTCGAGTACCTGCTGATGAACGATAAGTATTATAGAGACACTAAATGGAATTATAACTTATTTGACGTTTTTCCTGAATTAGAAAAATTCTATCAACCTGAGATTAAACCTATAAGGATTATTGAATGAAAATTACACATGGGGGTCAAACAATAGACCTATTTCCAAAATATATTCCAAAATTAGCGCCAATATCGTTATCAGGAGGACTGGATTCAGCATCTTTATGCTATCTTGTATTAACACATTTTCCTGAAATAGAAATTTTTCCGTATACATGCAGAGATCAAAATGCTCCTAAAGATGCCGAATCTGCAGAAATGATTGTAAAATGGATGCAACAAACCTTTCCTAATAGTAATCTGCAAGATTTACAAATTTTTGATTTTAACGACAGAACAGAAGATTTTGTATCGTGGAAAGAAGTAAATGAAGTAAGAAAAAAATATCCTAAGTTTGAAAGTTTAACTGATATAGGTATATCTAAACTTATTCAAGTTGATAGAATATCATGGAATCTTATGAAAAAATATCCAGGAGCGGTGCGATTAGACGGAATGACTAGAAATCCGCCTACCTCCGATATGAAAAAATTGGGATTTTTTGAAAAAGCCGAAAGACGCAGAGATAAGGAGCAACCATTAGTACAGGAATGGCGTACTGATTATGATAATAAAGTATTATACATTTATCAAGCATATGCAAATGTAGATAAAAAATTTGTCGCAGGCGTATATAAAGACTATAATTTAATGGACAGTCTTTTTCCTTTGACAAGATCATGTACAGGAACAGCTAAACAAACTGATAATTTTACTAAAGAATGTCATAAATGTTTTTGGTGCCACGAAAAGAAATGGGCGTTTGACTTAGAATGGAAAGAAGAAAAGGACAAACAGATAGCATGAGTAAAAAAGATTTACCAGAATCGTTGACTAAAGGCGGGCCAGGCGATAATTCTAAGCCTGGAGAAGTTAACACAGAAGAATGGTGGAGAAAACTTGACGAAGAAGGTGAAATAATTGCTAAACAAGAAAATTCTATCGTACAGCAAGCAAAAAATAAAGATATTTATTTTTGTACTATTCCCTTTACTCAAATTTATTCAGAGATTGATGGACAATATTGTGCCTGTTGTTTCGGAGCACCTAGTGGACTAACAATAGAAGATACTACCTTAAAAGAGTGGATGGAAGATAGTAAATATATGAACGATCTCCGTAGAGAAATGACTACTCCAGGAAGTGATTTAAAAACGGTTGATCAACATTGTAGACGGTGTAGAGCAGATGAAGCACGGTACGGTAGATCTCGTCGAACAAATTGTTTAAAAATTCATACAAACGACCCTAAGTTTTGGAATAAAATTGAAAGACAAGTTTCTAAATACAAAGAATCTGGAGAATTTAAAATTGCAGATGAACGTATATTTGAAGTTCAGTTAAAAATATATGGATCGGAATGTAACTTAGATTGCTACATGTGCCAACATGCTAATTCAACTACACGCATGAATGTAGCAAAAAAAGGCGTTTACAGCGATTTAATTTTTGGAGAAATTAACCAAGAAAGGGAAGAATATTTTTCAATAGTAATGAAAGATAAAACTAAAGGAATTACAGAGCAAATTTTAGAAATAGCACCGTATATAAAAAGTATTAAAGTTATAGGCGGCGAACCTCTTATCATGAAGAAGCATTATGAACTTTTAGACAAATTAATTGAATCAGGAGATTCAAAAAGAATACGTATTAAATATCAAACAAATTTGACAGAAACAAAAGCAGGTAAACATAATTTATTTAAATATATACCACACTTTGATAGAGTAACAGTTGTAGCATCTGTAGACGGCATTGGTGCTCCTATAGAATATATGCGGAGAAGAACTGTTTGGGATAAAGTTGTTGAAAATATAGAGTTTTGCAAAGAATATCCTAACGCGGTTATCGATTTTAACGGTTTAGTATCTTTTCTAAGTGTATTAAGATTTTACGAGGTAGTAGATTGGTGCAAAGAAAATCCAGTAGTGCATCAATTGAACTGGGCTCATGTAGACAATCCAAAACACCTACGTCCTAATAATTTGCCGGAAAAATTAAAAAAACAACTCATACCAAAGTATCAAGACTGGCCCGATATAATTGCAGCTTTAGAAATGCCGCAAGATCCTGATATTAATATTCAAGATATATTTGAATATCTTTTAAGAGCTGATGAATTTTACAAAGGAACAAAATGGGAAATGAATTTATTTGACGTCTTTCCTGAATTAGAAGAGTTTTATGTCCCGCAAGAGATTACTCCAGAAAAAGAAGAAATGTTTAAATCTTGGGACTATAGCGTTAAAAAACAAGAAGAGTTAGCTGATAAGAATATTCTTTAAAAATGATTTTAACATATAATCAAAAATCAATTGATTTTTTTAACTTTGATGTTCCAAATAAAGTGCTACTTTCGTTATCTGGGGGTTTAGATTCTGCATCACTTTTATACATCATTTGTTATTATATTCCACGAATCGAAGTCATTCCATTTTGTGCAAAAGATATAAGGTCTCCTAATGATTATTATTGCGCGGAAAAAATTGTAAAATGGATACAAAAAGAATTTCCTAATAATAAAATTAATAATTTACATGTATTTGATTTTGACATGTACGATCTTAAAATGAAAAAAGAAATACGTACAGCTCGGAAAAAATTTTCTTACATGAAAGAGTTACCAGATCCGGGCGTTTCTAAGATAATTCAATTAGATAACATTTTAAAAAATATACAAGAAAAATATCCTGACGCATTGTTAGTAGACGGTATTACAAAAAATCCTCCCTTAAAGGTTATGAAAAAGAATAATGTATTTTTGGAAAAAGCAGAAAAAAGAAGAAATTATACAAAAATACAAGCACAATTAAATAACGGAATTTATAAACCATTTGTAAACGTGGATAAAAAATTTGTTGCAGATATTTACAAACACCACAATTTGTTAAAAACTTTATATCCTTTAACAAACTCATGTGTTGGATCAGCAGAAGATACTAATAACCATACAAAAGAGTGTCATAATTGTTTTTGGTGCTATGAAAAAGGATGGGCATTTGATTTAGATTGGTGTAAAGAATTTTTTCCATGTAAAGAAAACAAAAAATTTAAAAGAAATTTTTTCCACAGAACTGATCGTCTTAATCTCGATCTTTCATATAGATGTCCTTTAGAATGTCCACATTGTTCAAGGCAACGTGATTATGTTGAAAAAGGAGAAAAAATTCCAGGAGAGGATCTTACATATGAAAATTTTGTCAAAATTACAAAATTTTCTAAGAAAATACATTTTTGTGGACAACTTTCAGATCCTGTACATCATCCTAATTTAATAGATTTTTTAAAACTCTGTTATGAGAGAAACATAGATACAAGTATTGCGACTGCATCTTCTTTTAAATCAAAAAATTGGTATATAGAAGCATTTAAATCTAATCCAGATGCTAAATGGTTTTTTGGAATCGACGGACTACCAAAAGACAGTTCTAAATACAGGATAAATCAGGACGGCGAAAAACTATACAATATAATGTGCGAATCAACAAAATATCTTAATCATAAACCATTCTGGCAATATATTTTATTTCGATATAACCAGGACGATATTAATACTGCAATAAAACTATCTAAAGAACACAATGTAAATTTCTTATTAATTAATTCTGCCAGATGGCGAGACTCTAATGACAAACTCATACCTACAAAAAACATAAAAATTTAAATATATGAAAAAATTAAATCCTATGTGTTTTGATCAAAAGATCGGATATGCTATAACAAATCGGGGACATTTAATACCTTGTTGTCGCTGTGATCATATTATGAACGACAACGATATTGACTTTCAAAAATTACTGGCAGTTAGTAATATTTCTGATTATGAAAATATTGAGGATATTTTAAAAACTAAAGAATGGAAAAGATTTTATAAAAATTTATCCAAAGACATTGGACCACCATCGTGTTATAAATCCTGTAGTGCAGATAATAAAAAAAAGCAAATTAGTTACGGTATAGATCCATTAACTAAAGAAAAATTAATTTATAGCGAAAGATAACATTGACATTTATTCAAATATACTATATACTTAATAATAATTAGGAAATTTTAATGGCTATAAAAACTTTAGAAGATTTAAAAGGATCAGAATACAGGACTGTTGATTTTTATCTTACTAAGTCATGTAATAAATCTTGTCACTATTGCACTGCATGGACTCTTGAAATGCGTAATCTCGAAGTTGATATGGAGTTTTTGCGTACAATTTTAGAAGGTCTCTCTCCATACAAAACACGTATTTGTTTATTAGGAGGAGAGCCAGGACTTATTAAAAATTTAGATGAAGTAATTGCTGAAATAAAAAAGCATGAAAATCTTATAGTACAAGTTCTTTCAAATAGTCTTATTCGTAAATTTTATCCTAGTGTATTAGAAGATCCAGACATTATATACATTGAACACCTTGTGTTAGATTTTTATGAAGATAGAATTGAAAAACTAGGTAGTTATGACTTTTTGCCAGAAAATGATAAAAATAACTATAACTTGATCATAGAAACTCCTAACTACTTCAAATATAGAGAAAATTTTGATTTAAGTGAAATAGATCATAAAAACACAGAGTTTAAAGAATATAATTCACGTTCGCCTGATTTTTATAAAGATCACGAACTTGTACAAGCACCTGAAATAGAAAGACGTATTTGTGCAAAGTTTCCGTTGGTTCCTGTTTTTGATTTTGAAATACAAAAGATTAGACATTGCAGTAGAAAGGTTATTAACGGAAGTAGACAATTTGACGTTACAAAAGAAAACATTGATAAAATGATGACCTACGAACTTTTTGAATTTGAAAATTATTGTGTAAATTGTTACGACATTATTCCGCCTAGACCACAAATGCGAAGAGAACAAATTTTAGAACAACTTAAAAAAGAAGAAGCAAACAAAATACAGACCCTGATGCTATGAATATATTTGCAATTGCATTAAACATACATGATCATAATTGGTATGACGGTAAAACACACTATCTTGCAGAGCGTTATACTCGATGGAAACATAATTTAAATCCTGATAATCCGCAGGACCCTACTCCTAGCAGACATTTTTTTCTAGAACATTTTTTACCAAACTACAAAAATCAAACAAACGATAATACATTTGCGTTTACTTGTTCAAATCTAGGACAACAATTTGTTATTGATCTTGTAGAAGAACACATAGGTGATAAAAGTTTCTTAGACTTTAAGCCTAAGAATTTATGGGATTATTACCAAACTGACAACTACTATTATATAGATCATCACCAAAGTCATGCTGTATATGCTTTGTTAAGTTCTGGATTTAGTAAAAGTGATGTTCTAGCCATAGATGGACGTGGATGGCAATTTAATTGCATCTTTGTTGACACAGAAGGAAACATTACAGACTTATCAGACAAAGTTTCTATTGGCGGGTTATGGAACAGGTTATCGCAGGATCTTGGATTTGGATATCTAGGAGCAGGCAAAACTATGGGGCTCGCTGGCTTTGGAAAGTATAATCAAGACGTACATAGAATAATCGACGAATATCTTGAAAATCCTAATCATAAATTACCTAAAGATGCATACGGAGTATTAGAAACTACACCCAAAGAAGATGTAGCATTTACATTACAAGAATATACTGTAAACTTAATTAAAGAACACGTATATCCTTTAAAAACATCTGACAACTTGTGCATTGCAGGCGGAGTTGCATACAACGGTTACATGAACGAAGAATTTACAAAACACTATAAAAAAGTTCATGTGCCGCCTGCAGCAGGAGATGAAGGACAGGCAATTGGTGCATATATGCATGCTGACTTTGTTTTAAATAACACAATAAGTTCTCCTTCAGTTTATGCAGGATTAGAACACGACATAGATCCTATTATCTTTAGTGGATTAAATCGAGAAGAACTTCCGTTTGATAAACTTTGCATTCATGTTGCAGACGCTATTGCAAATGGTAAAATTGTAGGATGGTATCAAAGCAAATCAGAGAGTGGTAATAGAGCATTAGGTAATCGTAGTATCCTAGCCGATCCTCGAAATCCTAATATCAAAGATATTATTAACAGTAAAATTAAACTACGCGAAGACTTTCGTCCATTTGCTCCTAGTGTATTAGCAGAGCATTATAAAGATTATTTTGACACTAACCAATCGTCACCTTATATGAGTCGCATTATGCCTGTAACAAGTAATGCTATTCCCGGTGTTACACACATAGACGGTACAGCAAGAATTCAAACCGTAACAAAACAATTTAATGAAAAATATTATAATTTAATAAATGAATTTTATAAATTAACTGGCATTCCTATGCTACTTAATACTAGTTTTAATTGTCAAGAACCAATTGTAGAAACACCAGAAGATGCTGTTGCTACATTTAAAAAGTGTGGATTGGATATTCTAGTTATAGATAACTATTTGGTGAGAAAATGATAGACGAAACTATTTTTAGAAATGTATTAAAAACTATAAAAGATAACCCAGAGTACAGTGAAGATATTATTGATTCTTTTAGTGATAATCAGTTTGCATCTAAAGATGCGCTTCTTCATGCTATAGATTATCTTAATATTTTAAATAAAAATTCTACAGTTGTACTTTGGGGGAGTTGGTACGGAAGCATTCTTATTCCTAAACTTGCAAATAAGATTAAAAGAATTGTATTAATTGATCTAGATTCAAAACCGCTCCAAATTTCAAAAAACAAAATGTTTCCTAATTATAAAAATGTTGATTACATATGTGACGATGTGTTTAAAACACGAAGAAAACTTTATAAAGAAACAAACCTTATAATTAATACATCCTGTGAACATATGTCTCCTATGAAAGAGTGGCCTTGGTTTGGTCCAGGCGCATTACTAGCAGATGGATTGTCAGAAAAAGATCCTAGTATTTCAGATAACTGTTATTTTGCATTCCAGTCTAATAATATGTTTGGAATTGATGGACATGTTAATTGTGTAAATAGTTTAGAAGAATTTAAAGATCAATTACCTGAACGAGCAAAAGTATTATACGAAGAAGAAGTAGAAGACACTAGAGGCACACGTTACATGCTAGTTGGTAAATTACTACCTATTACTTTATAAATTTTATTAGCAAAATCTTGATGTGCAAGGACACTAGGATGATCATTGTCTGATGCTAAATCGTCAATAAATTCTAAAGGTTGTAACTTTGTTGTAAACCATATAGGTTGTTTTATATTATTAATAGGTAGTGGACTTCTTTTGGAATTTCTAAAAAATGTAAAATGATAGTTTTCTATATTTTTTTCATCTAAATATTTTTTTACGTGATCTATACATAAAAAACTTTCTAAATTTAAATTTTCTTCAAAGAAAAAATTATTGTAATAATTTCTATTAAAATTATATTCGTCTTTAGGCCTTTTGTGTTTTTTATCTGCCCATGAAGGCAATATACGATACGTAGTATCCGATGTAGAGAAAAAACAAGTTCTATAAAAAGATGTCCATAAAATTACTACTATATCAGTTTTTTTAAACTCTTGATTTAATATTAATTTCCATATTTGTTTATTAGATCCGCCAGGTATTCCTAAATTTACAACATCAGTTCCAATTTTATTACCCAAAAATACAGGCCAGGAATATTTACTAGGTTCAGGAATAGCAAGCGAAGGATTACTAGCATTACGTTCGGCATCAGGTAAACCTTCTCCAAATGTATTACTGCATCCAAATGTAATTAATCTACTCATTAAATTTCTCTTTTAACCAATCAAAATCATTAATCAAAGAGATATCAGCTTTATTATCTATACCAAACTTTTTACCAGCTTTGGCACCTTCTAAGGCATACTCACTATAGTCCGCATTATTGTGAATAGTTGTCCAAACATCTAATCTATAATTTGTTTCTACACTATCCTGTCTGTCAATAGTTTGACTTGCAAGTTTAGCACATTCTCTAAATGCACTTTTCCATGTATTAAAAGGATCTGTATTAAATTCTGTGATATTTGAAACTTCAGGCAATGGAACAAATTTTTCACTAATACTTGTAGTCATATCAAACGTGTTCGTTTTCATTTTACGAGTAAGTTTAGTTGGTAGTAATTTTACTCCGCCGTAACCGTAAACTAAATTATTAACAGGATTTTTACTTTTACAAACATATACTGTATCATAGTCTATGTCCTTATATGCGGCGCTGTATTCAAAGGTAAACTCTGAGAGTATAACAGCATCAGCGTCTACTACCCAAAACATTTTTGTAAGAGCTATATTAGCAGCTTCTTTATGTGCATTGTGAATGCCTTTTATGCCATGCACCCGCTGTGCTGACGGGAATCTATTTTTTAGATCTTCCCAATTTTTATCTGCATTAGGCTCGTTATAAGAAATAAAAATAATATCAAACATAGCTTATTATAACAACGTTTTTTTACTTTGTCAATTATTATATATGCAAAAATGTTATTGGGTAAATATTTTTATGAAAAATTCTTTAATAATTGGTGGCGGTTCTAAATGGGGTGCTGTTTTAACTAAAACTTTAACTCAGAATAATTATCATGTTGATCTTATATCTAGTAGTAACTATGTAAACGATAATGTTACTACATATTCTATTGATTGGCATAATTGTAAGGAACAAGATGTAAAAGATATTATATCTAGCATACAAACAGAATCTTACGATCTAATATTTTTTAATCAAAATTCAGGAGGAGGACCCAATGACGAGTTCTATGCTCCTGGTAACGACTTTCCTATAGAGTACTGGAATAAAGCATTTTGGTTAGATTGTCAAATTACCTATTATATTGTAAAAGGACTCACAACAAAAATTAATGATAACACTAAGATAGGTTGGATGCTTACAGGTTTAATAAACGGTGCAGATCCTGATTATTGGAAGTTTGCCGGTTATGCTAGTTCAAAATCTACAAACTTACATATAATGCGAGGTTTTGCAAAATATCATCCAGGTATATTTTTTTGTATTCAGCCGATATGGTTTCCCGAAGGAGAAGAAGAAAAAGACGCCAAGGATATTTTAAATGTAGTCGAAAACTTGCAATTAAAAGATTCCGGTTACGTTTTTAATAAGGACGGGTCTAAGTGGGTTTAAGAGCAGTAGCGCACATCCATTGATTACACAACAGAATTCGCCTGTCTTCTTGTACCTCAGGAAGCATATGCCAGGTATGTTCGGTGTTTAACCAAAAAGTTCCAGTCCATTTTGTTCCTATTGTCTTGTGGTATAATTTATAATCGTATTCGCCGATACGATGATACATTTCTGTAGTTGTTGAGTTATCTTGTAAATTAATTACTCCTGCCCACAAAACAAATCTGTTGTCTATATGATATCCTTGACTAAATCCTGGCTTGTCTAATACTATTAACCCGTGTCTTTTATCCCATAGTTGCTGTTCATCGTACCATTGCGATAAAAGAGAATCTTCAGATTTAACGTCTCCATAATAAATAGGATAATTTACAGGATCTAACTTAATAATATATTTTGTTATTTCTTCAAAACAAAGAGTTGCATTATAAGAAAGTTTTTCAGCAATTTTATTTTTATTTTTGTATGAAAATCTATTTGATATTTGTGTTAATTCTTTATTATAATTTATTTCTTCGAAATTGTTAGTATCTTGATATATTTTGTTTAATTTGTCGTCAGACATTAACGGCTCAAATTCAACTTGAATTACCGGAGGATTAGTATTAATGGTTTTAATATTTTTTACCACGGATCTATATTATACTCGTCTGCTAGTTTTAAAAACCAAGGCATTGTATTAAACAAATTTTGTTTCCTTGACTTGTCAAAATCTTTTGTTATACTAAAAAATTTGTGTATCCTGGCTATATCTATTGGTTGCTCATATGCATTTTCTAAAGTTTTTATAAGACTGTGTACATGCTGATGGATAAATTTCATATTTTTTAATTTTGTAATTTGTTCTAATAAAATATATTTTGGAACTAAGTTAAGTTGATTTGTACCCATTATGTCTATGAAATAAAAACAAGTTTGTTTTCCGCCGATGCTGCCTAATTCACTATGAATTAAATCATAATAATTATGAGCATTTAGATTTTGCATAGTAGTTGATATACCTACATTAATAGTGCTATGATCAACTATTTTTTCTATTTCTTTCCAGTTTTTTACAAGTTTAGTATAATTACCAGGCCACCTTATGTAATTATACGTGTCACCTTCTCCATCAACACTAACAGAAATTCTGTTACTTTTAAATTTAGAAAATCTATCTATATATGAACTTATTTTATTAGTATATAAATTAGTATTAAATTGCAAATCTATATTTTTTGCAGATCCATTTTTTATTAACAAATCTAAAATTTCATCAAAGAATTCGTTAACTAACGGCTCGCCTCCTACAGCATATATACCTGTTAAATTTTTACAACGATCAATAAATTCTAAAATAGAATCTTTTAATTTACGTGAAGGATTGTGATCAATTTCTCCTGTCCATCTTCCAATATCTTTTAAATTTTTAGCAAGCAGTGTACTACTAGTTGCATCACACATTCTACATGCTAAATTACATTTGTTTCCTAGATTTAGATCTATATATCTAATATCTTCGCAAGATAATTCTTTTTTAAAAGTTGATTCACTATAATGGATATGGCCGTTTGGATTAGTAGGATCGATAGCAGTTTTTCTAAAACTTCTTGCGCCTATATCGTCAGCATTCCAACATCTAACACAAGTGGGATGTCTTTTATTTTCTAAAAAAGCAGACCTCACATCTTGCATGTAATTGTTATTTAAAATGTCGTCAATATTATCTACATCAAAATAATAAGGTTTTGGAATATCAAACGCACAACTACAACATTGACGCACTGAACCATATTGATCTAAACTAACTGATATGAACGGAAAGGTACAATAATTTGTATACTTATTTAGATCGATCAAGATATGCTCCTAATTTATCTCCTAGTTCTCCAAAATCTAAGCCGTTATATTCTCTGCCGCAACAACTGCCGCATTTAAAAGGACGCATCCGGTTACTCGATTTCCCGTCAACCTTCCATGTATCAGGTATAAATTTTTTAAATGCTGGTCTTTCAAGAATTTCATACAAATCATAACGATGCATATTAAATAATTCTAAACCGCCAGATAAATCTAAAATTTTAATATAATTTTCGTCTCTTCTTTCGTTCTTAGGAAAAAATGGTTCTGAACCAAGAAAACAACACGGCGAAACAGTGCCGTCTGCTCCAATATAAATTTCATTTGTTGAATCTTTTCTAGTTCCGGCAACTGATCTGCAATCTACATTTAGATCATTTAATCGAACTTCTTTATACTCTCCATTTACAAAAACACGCTGAACGTTATCTTTACCTTTTACTTTACGTAATTGTTTTAAGGTAAAACTTTGTCGTTCTTCATTTTGGAAAAGTGTAGCATCTTCAAAATTATGCTGGAAAGATTTATCTGAAGGTTGTTCTAGGTTATATAAAAATTTGCCTTTGTGATAAACTTTATGATAGCCTAAACCATTTTCATCGTAGCCGCCCCAGCGGGTAGTTTTTTTGATATTAAAATTTTCAAATCCCATTTTGATAGCAATATTTTTTGCTTCTTCTACTTGATGCTCGTTGTGTTTAAAAACAATATAATCCCAATGGGCAACTCCACCGGCATCGATAAAGGCTTCAGCATTTTCCATAATTTTTTTGAAATTAGTATTTCTTCTATATAAGTGATTTGTATCGTCTAACCCATCAATGCTAAATGTACAATAGTTTGCTTTACTTTGTTCTTTACGCATAACTGAACCTAGTTGTGCCCACCAATCAGGTGTCCTTAAACTAGCATTAGTATTGACTGCAAGACCTATAGTAGGATTTATACTTCTTACATATTTGTAAATATCTGAAAAGTCTCTACAAGCACAAGGATCACCGAAATTGCCGCAACTTAAAATTTTCTTTAAGTCTTTAAGGAATTGTTCCGGCCATGCATTTATAAATCCATCTAATGTCCATTCTGTGTTTACCAGTGCAGGATTTTCAAAGCCGTCGCTGGTATATCTAGGACACATAGGGCATGCACTATTACACTTATCGCTAGGTTCCCAGTGAACTTGATCTATTTTACCGTTCCACATTACACTTTCTCGTATGTTTCATAAATTGTTTTGCAATGATCGTAAAAATCACTGTATTCTGGAAATACTTCTAATAAGTTAGTTCCTAATCTTTTATCGTTTTCTGTAAAGAACGAATAAAAGTCTCGTTGTCCTTGTGTTATTCTGTCAGATGCAATAGGATGTGTTTTCATGTAGTTTGTTACACGTTTAAATTTTTCGTATTCTTGAGGATTAAACCAATCCATATTGTTATCAATAAAAGACAAAGTATCATCCATGTAAGATATAAAACTTTGCGGAAGAATGTTAATCATCCAATGTGGTGGTTCTTTTAAATACGGAACATCAAATCTAATAGCATGTTTTCCATATTCATTTCTCCATTCAATCATTTTTTCCATTAAACTTTTATAGTTAGTTACACAGAGTACATTAAATGTACACATTAAACTTACTTCGAAGCCCATATCTAACGCTTTTTTAAGATTACGTTCCCAATGATCTAATTTAAGACCTGTACGCATATACTCTGCTTGTGGACCCCAGGTATCAATGCTAGTAAACAATGTAAATTTTTTAATTTTATTGTTATCAAGTAAACTTTGAATACGAGTGTACATTCTATCCATTTTAGCAGTAGTAACGCCAAGATTGCTATTTAAACTAATCTCTAGTTGCGGAGCTGGCTCGTCTTCTAATAAGTCAAAGAACTGCATTGCTCCTGGATTCATTAAAGGTTCGCCGCCTGTAATACGTAGTGTGTGCAAGTCTTTACGTAAACTAGGCCACCATTTCCAAAATGCTTCTACATAAGGGTTATCATCTTTGGGTCCGTAGTATGTACCGTGCTCTAAAAATTCAATACCGTACTGATTATATGTTAGATCATAATTACCATGTTTTTGTATTTCATCCATCCAAAGAGTACTTGCTTGCGGACAACAATAACCACAGCGATAGTTACATCCGTTACCGAAACTCACTTCTAAATATCTTGGATTAATAGGAGCGTCCCATGGTAATTCTGCTAGTTCCTCAATCATAGGTTCAGCAAAGCTACTTGCACTGTGAAACATTCTATCAGATAAATGTTCACCTTCTAAATCTTCAATGTTCCAGCAGTAATAACATTCTTCAGGACGACCGCCTTCTAGCATTGTTTTACGTTGCTGCTTCTTCCACTCTGTATTGTGTAAGGCACTAGGATCTGCTTCAATTTCTTTTAACGGAATATGATGCGGGCGAGGATGATAACAACTATGATTATCTCCTGTATGCAAATACAATGTTTGATGCAACCATTTCATTGCACAAAATCCTGGTCCGATCTTGTTTAATCGTTTTGCAACATCGTCTACTCGTTTATCTCTACTCATTCATACACCATTTTGTTAAAGTTATTTACGTTACGCTCTTAAAATTATAGCTATGTTTGGCTGCAATCATTATACCATGTTTCTAATTCAGGAAATGTTTTACTAAAATTCCTGTTACGCCTAGAATCCAACGCATTAAAGTATTTTTTAAAACTTTGTTTTCTTTCACTTTTTGTAGTTTCAGACATATGTATAAAACTTTGTTTCATATGTGCAATATTTCTACGTAATTTATCAATTTCATATTCTTTAAATCCATGAAACGTTTTAGAGTAATTCTCGTCTTCTCGATTCTTTATCATAAAGTCTAAGCACTCATTTAAAGTATCTGTGTATTCTTTATATTCAAAAAGATTTTCTACAGCCATCCAATCTGGAGATCTTAGATAAGGAATATCAAACCAAATACGTTGTCTACGTTTTCTTACAAAAGGAGGATGTGTTAAATTTCCCTGTTTAGGAGGTGTTATTTCTAGCTCTGACTGATTTTCAAATCCAAATTCTACTCTTAGATCAAGAATTAATTGTAAAAAATCTTTAAGTCTAGGAACACTCATTAAATTAAATGTATTAATAAATGTAATTTCTGTTCCGTGAGTATTGTTAAGAACAGATTTTACATTTTCTATCATTCTAGCAAAATCTAGTCCTTCTCTTATGTACTCAGCATGTTCTCCTACACTGTCTACACTTACAAATAAACTAAAATGTTTACAAGCAGGTGATACATACCAATTATTTCCTGTATGGGGATTTATCTTTTCTTGATCTTCCCAGATCCGAACTTCTTCTAGTTTTTGCAACTTAGAAATAAATTTATCAAACAGTTCTTGGCTAGGAGGACACATATTACTAGTAATACTTAGATCTAAAAATGCATTAGGATTTTTGTCTACATAGTCTAATACCTTAAAGGTATTTTTGTCCATTAACGGCTCTCCGCCTGTCATTCTAAATACTTTTAATTCTTTGTACAGATCAGGCCACCATTTCCAAAATGCTTGTACATAAGGATTTTCGCTATTAGAAACTTTTATCGGCATTAATCCTTTGTGATCTAAACTGTTTATATCATTATGAAACCCATTTGCTGTTGGCACTGCACCGTGTTCTTTTACTTCAGTTTCCCATGCTGTGCTTAAATGGGGACTGCAATATACACATTTAAAATTACATGCTTGGTTAAAGTTAACTTCTACATAGCGAGGTAGTGCCGTCCATGTTTCTTTTTTTGCATCACGTAGTTTATCTTCTACCCACCATTCACTGCTTCTATAATGTCTATCGCTATAGTGGGGGCCACTTGGAGCGTCTTCTATATTCCAGCAGTATTGACATCCAGAGGGTCTTTCGCCTTTTAGCATCTGTTTTCTTTGTTCTATTTTTTCAGGTGTGTTATGCAGAACACCCGGATTATCATCTAATTGTACAACAGGAATTAAATGAGTCGGAGGGTGGTAACAACTTTGTGTAAGACCTTGCGGAAGATGTAGACTAACTTGATACCATTTAGCCAAACACATGGTAGAAGATATTGTTTCTAAATCTTCTTTAGTCTTTTTTACGTTATCGTAGTACTTACTGCTCATTCCGGATCTATAATTAGCTGTTCTAACTTGCGGTTTCTTTTTGGATTTTGATACAAATGTTTAAAAAACTTGCTTTGTCCTGGAGATAACGGATGATCAATAGTTATACCTAATTGTTCTACTAAAACATCTGTATATTTACACGCTTCTTCGTAAACTGCACTACTTTGAATAGTTGCAAATTCTTCTGACCATAAGTTATTAAGATGTTCAAAATCACGAACTTGCACATAATCCCATTCTGTACACATAGTTTTATACAATCCTGCTCTAGTTCCTAAAATTGCATAATCTCCGTTCTTTATATCGGCACCTATCATTGCCCACACATATAACATGTGTAAGTTTTTCCAGTGCGCCTTTTGTAAAAATTCTGATTTACCTACTCTTACACCTCTGTCAAGTGCAAGTTTTACACCTTCTCTAAACCCTGCTCGCCAGGCTTGCTGTGGAGTTGCATTATTATATACTGTAGAATAGCAACTATTCATTTGGATATATTTTGCGTCCCAACAAAAATCTACCTGTGCATGTTCGTTGTTAGGATCAGCATTTTCATGAGTGCGCATGTTAAGCACATATTCTTTAGGCCAACATTTTAATCCGCCATTACCGTACATTAAACTATTAATAACATTTTGTCCGCACCAACTAATTACTGTTTTTTCTAAACTTTTGTGCTCTGTAAAATCAATTTCTTGATTGATAAAATTTTCATCAATGATGTTATCACCATCAACTGTAATAAATCTATCTGTTTCTGAAATATTTGCACACGCTTTATGTGCTGCATCGCTTCCGTGAACTCCATGAACTCTTTTTGCCCAGGGAACTTTTGTGCATAAATCTGCGTAATTTTCTTCAGCGTTCGGCTCGTCGTAACTTAAATAAATTATATCACAATCTGCTACTCTAAACTTCATTTTCTACCTTTCTGTATGCATATACATCAAATTTTTTATTAGTATATAGGCTTATAGCAGTATTGTCAAGTTCAAAATTATCCGTAAATGGAAAGTCTAATCCACCTCTGCTAATTAATTGACGCATGTCAAATTCTAAACGTCTGTAAAAAATATTAGGATTTCTTTTTTTTGTAATGCTAAAGTCAAATACTCTATCAAAATGTGCGCCCGACAAGGCTGTCTGCAATTCTTTACCTATTAAAATTTTCCAGCATTTTTCTTTACAATTTTGCTCAATTAAAATATCATAATCTTTAGAATATCTATCCGGTACTTCATATAAAAATTCGTTTACATCACTGTTGTCAGTTGCATCTTCTACATTCTTTTTATTTTTTAAAACAAATTTTTTAGTTTTAATATCCATTACTACTGATAAGAATTTAAAAGGAACAATTCCTAACATTGCTTCTTTTACTTCTTCATGATCAACTACAATGTAAGATCCGTGTTCTTTGTTTTCAACATTAGATATTCCTATCACTTCTCCTGTTTCAGTATCGTAATAAACATAACTCTTAAACATTATTCTAATCCTATTGCATTAGCATATCTATCTAAAAACTCTTGTCGAACAAAGTCATTTTCTGTGTAATGAAATACGCCTTGTTGCAAGGTATTTCCTATTGTTAACAAGCAATCGTCTGTTAAGTATGCACCTACCTTTGTTTGCCAACTAGTTGGCATGTGTCTCCATTCTTGTATTCTTGGCTTCATATGTACTAACATAGGAAATTTTGATTTAGAATTTACTACTTCAGTGTCAATATCTAAAATTTTACTTACAATAGCATATGTTATATCCATGCTCGGTAGTTTGGGATAAAATTCTTTGCAAAATTGTCCATAGAAAAATTCCCAGTTGTTAGATACTAATTCTACCCATTTATAAAAATTATGTGCTTCTGGTCCTTTTTTGAAGTAATGTACAGCACTATATAGATTAGGTAGTTTGTTTTTAGTAAATGCTTTTCTATAATAATCGCTTGTAACTTCTTTATGACGATATGTATGTGCTGTTGTTAAAAAGTATAAATTATAATTTGCAAGTGTCTTCCAAAAATCATTTAAACTTTGTAAAACTAATATGTCAGTGTCTAAAACTATAGTTTCTTCATAAGGACTTGCATGATATATTTTCCATCTATCTGTGGTGGCAAATCTATCTACTTTATTATTAGACCAAGGTATCTTTACAATTTTATCAAATAATTTTTTATATTTGGATGGAATTTTATCGTTGGTTATAACACTTATAGGAAACATATTTCCTGTATGTTTAATGCTCATAGCACAAAGACATGCTTGTAATACATAGTCTTTGCCAACTGCCATCATAACAAATCCTTTAGACATCGAGTACCTCGTCTATACATCTGTTTAAACTAAATTTATTCATTACATGAATATTATAATGTTTGAATCTTGCCGCAGTATATTCTCCACGATGCGATTGTTTCTCTAATAAAAACAGCATTTCGTCGTTGTCTATTTTATGCAAAATATCTTTGTCAGTGGTGTAAAAAAGTTTTCCTGGCATTTCTTTTGCAAACATAGTTCCTGATTGAAATCCGTTCATAATATGAATTGCTATACTAAATGCATGATCATTTCTATACACTACTCTGTTAAGTTGATACACGTTTTTATAGTGAGTCCAATTTTCTTGTATGTGTTGTACTAGGTCAAAGAAAATTTTATTAGACTCAGTTTTTCTAAAAAATACACAAGTAGCCCAATAAAAATCTATACTCGAGTCACTAATATATTCAAATTCTCTATAATCTCTAAAATCGGCTAAGTCGTATGCTGTTTTATAAATTAAAAAATTATTAGGCTGTGTGAAACACCATTTATATAAGTCGTTGTTAACAACAATATCGCTATCTAACAAAAGAGTTTCGTCATAAGGACTAACATCATATGCCAGTGTCCTAGTTTCGTTTTTAAATTCTAATTTCTTTTCTACTAAAGTTCCGTCGTGGTATCTTTTAAATGTGTGATTTTCTGTCTTACTGAGTGTTGTATCTTTAGATAAATCTTTTTTATTCCATACAATATTAATAACTCTGTCAAACACAGTTTCGTAATCTGGAAAGGACAATCGCAGATAATCACCACTATCTGTAACAATAGTAGTAGGTAGTTGTAAGTATTTTTTTACCTGCTTTGCTAAAAAGTACGCTTGTTTTACATAGTCTACGGTATTGTTGTTTCTAGCAAATACTAAAACGCCTTTACTCATAGTTCTACTAATTTTTCTACACTTCGGTTAGATTTTAATTTTTGATATTCTGTGTTAAATTTATTAGTTGCAATAAAATATGTGTCTAAAATATCTTCTAAAAATTTGTTTATGTCATCTATTTTTACAGGAATATCGTTGTCGTCAATTAACACCACGGATTCTCTTTTAAAATTTACAAGAGTAGAACAGAAGCATATGAGCTCTCGGTTTACTGTAAATTTACTACCGCTGGTATAATAAATAAGATCTTGATAAACGCTTTCTTGCAGGATACGTTTTTGATTATTAAGCGTAATCATGTAATTAGAAAAGTCAAGTGCTTTTTCTAATCTTTCGTCCATAATATTCTCCTTAGACTATAAATTGTATTATAGCAAATATAGTCTAAGGTGTCAAGTATTAAAGTGTGGAAATGTTAGTACCAGTAGGGGCAGCAACATCTACATAGTCGCCCGATGGTCTAAAATATTTTACAATGCTTTTTACAGGAGCAGTAACTGACTCGTCTGTTGCATAATTATAACCATCAGCAATTTGATCGTCACCTTGGTCGTCATCGTTGAATTCAATTCTTATGTAAATTTTAAACACACCTGTAGTAGGATCTGCAGGAACAGCATCTCTACGTGCATAAATTGTGTAATCATTTTCTGCGTATACAGATCCTAGTTCGCCTTCTTTAGAATAAACTACTTGATTAGTTTCTGTTAAGTCCCAGAAACCTATGTTAGTAGCTGCATAATTACGATTTAAGTAAACAGTATCACCGTCTGCGTCAGGGTCTTGGCTAGTTGTAGCATTAGGGCCAAAACTTATAATACCCATATTTAAAAGCATTAAATACCAATCGCGCTGTTTAGTATTTTGCGTTGTTCCTTGAGCTACTTCTGCTTGCATGTTAATTCTGCCGCCAGCGTTGAAGTAATGTCTTGCATGATCGTAGTTTGTAAAATTCACTGAAAACTCATGGACTAGATTATCTTGTCCTGCTGTCCAAGCTGAACTTTTAGTAGAAGAAACTGGTTGGTTTGTACTAGTTTTTAATTCAAGATTTTCAGCTTGGCTGGTAGCTAATTTAAAACGTTCTGCATCAGATTTAATAGTTGCTGTTAGATCTTCGTAATTAACATAACCTTTTAAATCTCCATCTGCTGGAAGAACTCCTGGAGTATCAGTTCCGCCAGTATCATCTGTAATTAAGTCGCCTGGCTGAACATTTGCAATAACATCTGAAGGTAATAATCCTGTTTGATGTACTCTACATTTAATTAAATCGTTATAAAGTTTTTGCATGTCAGTAGCTTCTACTAACTTTACATTGCCGCCTTGTACTTGGACACTTTCTACCGTTTGTCCGTATCCAAAATTGCCAGAACCATTTCCTAGCACTAGAGATATATCTGTTTGTATGTTATTGTATCGGGTGGCGGTTAAAAGATCACCTTGGGCCATAATGTAGTACTCCTATTACATTAACTACGTAGTTTATTTATACTTTTAGGAAACATTCAACTAATTTTTCTGAAACATCAGAGTTAGTTTCTAATGCTACTCCTACAAGCTCTCCCTGGCCCTCAATGCTTGCTAGCCCATCTTGGGCTACAAAAACTTTATCCCCTTTCTTAACAGCACCTATAATTCTAACAGGTACTCTTCCTTTTAATGCTACTGCTTGTCCTTGTGCTTCTGCATTCATTAAGAAAGCAGGCTTTTCTGAAATTACACCAGCTACAACACTTGCAGGTGTTGCTAATGCCATTTCGTGTTCTTCGTGCTCACAAACTGCGACTACTGTGCCTACTGAATATTCAGCTTCTGTAGTATATTTTTCTGCTAAATCAGCATATTTTGCACCAGTAGATATACCGTTAAAGAAATTTGCTGTTAAATTGCCGCTTCCATCTCTTAAAGCAACAGTGTTTACACCAGAATTAATACTAGGTAGATAAGTTGTTGTTCCGCTATCCGGAGTCAATCCTCCTGCTACTGTTGCAACACCGACAAAATTATCAGCATAAACATTGCTCCATTTTAAAACGGAGGTTCCTAGACTAAAGGCAGAGCTAGAGGCAGGATTAATTCCTGTGCTTTGAATTGTTACACTATGTACTGCTGTTCCAGATTGGTTGTTTGCTTTAAATTTAATTAGGTTATTATTGCCAACGGCGTTTTGTATTACACCTTGATTATCGTTTTCGATGTAAATTTTTAAATCTAAGCCATCACCGATTGCAATACCATCATCTGTAAATTCAGCAATACCAGTAAACGCTGCTGCGCCAGCTCTTATATAGTCAGAAGCTTCGAAGCCGCCTAATCTATCTGAGTCAGCTGCTGTGCCCCAATATCTGTGACCAGTTGTAGTAACACCTGTCTGATAATTTGTATTAACAAGAGTTAAGCCTTGTTTAATATGAGTAAATCCTGGAATAGCGTTTTCTTGATCTGAAGAGTCAATTTCAAAACTATCAGCAGAAACTGTGTATATTGGATTATTTTCTGCATATGCTATCATAACATTATGATTTACCGCAAGCACGTCTCTTACTTGACGTGTAACCATTTGTGTAATGTTACCAGCAGTTCCCTGGGGGCCGACTAAAACATATCCGCCACTACCTAAAGCATATAATTGTTCGTTAGCAGTGTCCCACCAAAAATCACCTATGGTCAAGCCAGTCGGTGCTGTAGCACTTACTTCCGCTCCACCTGTGGTACGGAACTTTGTTCCATCGTAAAACTTTAATTTTGAACTACCACTGTCGTACCATATTTGTCCTGATATTGCCTTAGGCGGTTCGTTAGCACTAGAAAAGTTTTCTAATAAAAATAAAAAGTTTTCGTTTTGGATTTCACCATATCCTGCGTAGTTTTTTCCTATGAACTTAAGATCAGTTGTTTGATCTACTGTTCCATCTTCTACAACAGTTATTGGTGTGTTGTTGTAACGATCAATTTGATAAGCCATGTTTCTTTAACCCCATATACACATGTATTTATTCATATTAAACACTAGACGCTGGTCCAGATGTTAGCTGCCACTCATTAGTTCCACCGTTGTCTACCACTATATAGTGTTTTAGATCACGTGTAATAGTTACATTTACAGAACCTGTTGCATCTGTACCTTGTGACACTGACTGTATTACTGTTTTATTATTAGTTCCGTTACTGTCAACTGCTGTTGTTGCAACTACAATATTTCCTGAAGTATTAGGTTGCTGTGAAACTGTAACCTCAATACCTGTAACTGTTGCTCCAGCAAGAGATGTAGTATGAATGCTTGCTGTTCTACCAACTGCTGAATCTGCGGGCGAATATAAATCGCTTAAAACACTTATAATATTTGCTGGTGATAATCCTGTAACATCTAAACTAAATCCTACGTGGGAACTTGCTAGAAGATCGTCAACATATCCTTTATTTGTTGCATGTGTTGATCCGCTAGGTGATGCTACATTTGTTATTTGATTATTGTTAACATTAATAACACCTGTTGGATTTAAATTTAAATCCCCCGAAGTAGTGGAAATAGTATTAGCAGAATCTACACCTACTTCAATAGAGCCAGCTGTTACATTAGTTAATGCACCTACACTTGTTACAGCAGGAGCACTGGTAACATTGTATAATGTAGTAGAATCTAACATTAAGGATCCGTCAATATAATATCCCTTATTATTTGGAATATTAAGATCCGTACTAATTTGCCAGGCGTCAGTGCCAAAATCCCAAGTTATAGTTTTGTCATCGCCCTGCACTTTAACAAGAATACCTGCACCATCTGCTTGTGCTTCAGTTAGCATAGTACTATCGTCTGTAATACCTAATTCAATATTTTTGTCTGCTATTCTTAATATAGTACTATCAACACTTGTAGTAGTTCCTTCAACTATTAAGTTGCCGGCAATTCTAGCATCACCTTCTACGTCTAATGTATGTGACGGAGTAGCTGTAAATATGCCAACTCTTTCTTCCTGAGCATCAACAAATATAGCATTTTTTGTAATACCTTCAGCATTCACTGTTACTGCAAAGTCTTGGTTTTTAAGTCTACTTTCTAAAACTATCCTAGTACCACTTACTTTAAGAGATGTATTAGAACCTGTACCAATTGTTAAACCATTATTATTATCTATAAACAATGTACCTGTCATTGTTCCTGCTCTATCTGCTGGAACAAATTGGTCGGCACTAATAACTTCGCCTGCTTGATTGATAACATTTTGTGCTAGTTTTGCAGTACCGTGATAGACGAATCCTGTTTCATCTATAAAATTAAATCCTTTAAGAATATTCTCTGAAAGTTCTGCAGGTAAACTTGCACTAGGATTAGGTGTAAATTCTTGGTTACTTAAAATAGCAACTAATTGTCCGGCGAGATATAATTCTGCAACTGTACGTTCTCTTTCTAGTGTATCAGTTATTGTTCTAATTTTAAATCCGCTTTCACCTTGCTGTTCAGTATATATTGGACCTGCAAGAATTGGTCCTGAACTAGGACTAGTTGCAAAGAACAATTGTTTAGTAAACGGATTAATGTATAGATCACCTTCTGTAAGAGTAGGAGTGTCTGAACTTACAATAGGGGCGCCGGCAGTTTCAAAATCTTCACCGTTGTATACTTTAATACGTCCATTGTTTGTATCATACCATATTTGTCCTCTAATAGGATTACTAGGAGCAAAACCAGCAGCAAAATTTTCTAATAATTTTACAAAATTTTCGTTAAACTGTTCGCCGAATCCTACATAGTTTCTGCCTATTAATGTTAAATCAGTAGAATTAGTATCTACTATTCCATCAATTAGATCAACTAATAAAGATCCGTCACTTTTATTAATTTGATAACTCATAATTCAATTTTCCCAGTAAATATGATATAGTTGATTGCTAAAAATGGATTCATTACATCTAACGCATTGCCAAGATTTTTAATCGTATCTCCTGTGACAGGATCGGGAATCACATCAGCTAAAACTCCGCCTGATCTTGGATATCCTTGTCCTTGATTATCATCTGCAGAATCAATTGTATAAGGCTGACTTATTGATTCTGCCGGGCTTGTTCCGTCGTTTAACTTAGGATCTTTACTCATTGCATAAAACTGTTTTACAATATCTCCTTCGACATCAGATTGTAATGTATGTTCATGCTCTGGTAAATTATCTATATCAATTGTAACTTCTTGTGAGCCTTCTTTATTACCTAGCTCTGCAGCTCTTTGGCCTGTAACTACTCCTGCGGCAGTACCTCCCATATTGTCAAGACCTAAAGGTAATCGTCCTCTTAAATCTGGTAGACCAAATTTATTTTCACTAGGATTATCTTTAAATGCTGTTCCTATTGTGTCGAACAATAGTTCGTAGGTTTCTTCGTCCACTTCTCTTCCGTCGCATACTAACCATATTCCGCCATTGTATAATACTCTACCATCTGATGGAATAATTCCTGCATATGGTACTACAGTTCCTGGAGGAGTAACTGGGACTAAATTTAAAAGTGTACGTGTACTTGTCTTTTTTAATCCAGTGTCATTGCCAGAAATTCGATTAATTAACAATTCGTCATCGAACAAATTAGTTACGACAGGATTTTTTCCTGAAATAAACGTATTAGCAACAGAAGTAGTAAATGTTTTTGTGTTTCCGCCTGTCGAACCATCAAACGATATTTGATTTGCTGTTATATCACCTGTGATTATAAATGTAGTAGCACTAGTGATTCTATTTGCCCTAGTAGCTGTTCCGGAAAGTGTACCTGTTACATCACCTTCTAAATCACCAATAAATTTGTTAGCGTAAACATTTCTATATTTTAATAATTGTGTTCCAATGTCACGAGTAAGAGAACCGTCTGGTAAAATGTTTGTAAAAGTAGTATCTCCTGCAACATTTAAATCGCCGCCGATATATGTATTTTTTGCAACACCTAGCCCACCTTTGGTTACAATTGCTCCAGATCCAAATGTTGTACTTTCTGCTACTCCGTTTACAAGTAACGAATCACTTGCTTGAATTGTACCTGTTACATCTAATGCGTATCCTGGATTTTGATTATTAATACCAACATTAGTAGATGCATCTACTTTAATTACAGTTTTGTTAATGCCTTCGTCATTAACTCTTATATCAATTGCAGCTCCACTTGTGTTATGTTGAATAATTGCAGACTCGCCTTCGACGCCGACAGTTAATTGGCCTCCACTACCTACTAATAATCCGCTGTTGTTCTTTATTCTAAGCTGTTGATTTGTAGTAGAAATAACATCGCTTCTTAAAAAGTTACTTGCTAATACTGTTTCTGCACCAACTAGTAAATTTTCTGCTTTTTCTGCTGTACCAATTATTTTAGGTATTCCGCTGGCTCCGAATGTATTGAAACTAAGATTTATTCCTGCTTTTAAACTTGAAAATCCTGGTATAGTTGTCTTAGGGGTAAATGCTTCTCCGCTAATTATAGCAACTGGAACTGCATCTACTTCTACTCGTATAATACTGTGCTCTAAATTATCTATACCTATAATTCTTTCTGGAGAGGCTCCTGTTGCTAGTCCATCACTAAATTGCGGTCCTACTAGAGTCCAGCCTGCACCTGTAAACAAATAAAGTTGTTGATTATCAGTATCTGACCATAAGTCGCCAGCAACACTAGCACTTGCTTCAGGTTGTGTATCTCCTTTCTTTAAATTGCCAGCGGCAACAAATTGAGTAGAGTCGTAAATTTTTAATTGCGGAGATGCTGCGTTTGTATCGTACCATAATTGTCCTGTTACAGGCCTACTAGGTTCAGTAGAACTTGCAAAATTTTCTAGTAGATGTAAAAAGTTTTCTGCTATTGCTTCGCCGTAGCTCGTTACACTTCTACCAGGAAATTTTAAATCTGTTTCCTGATTAATAGTTCCATCTTCTATAATTATAGTGCCATTGTCTACCGCATTTGTAAAACTAATAGTATATGCCATTTATTATACCCCCGATAGACTCTGAATACGCACTGTGTAGTCGATTTGTATAAGTCTGTTGAGTGACTTTTGTACAGGATGGAAAATTACATGGGTTAATAATCTACCAGAACCGCTAGGATCGTATGCCCTTAATCCTAGTTCATCAAATACATATAAACTATCACTTTGCGTTGCTGTGTCAAACGCATCCTGGCCGTTTGGCTCACTATAATCTAACAAACAACTTACTACTACATCTGTATAGTTTGTGCCACTTACGTGTCTTGTTTCTATTTTATTACGCACAGGATCAACATTGTTAACACTCCTGTCGTCAACAATTTTAGTATACGTTTGATTGTATAAACTTGCATTTGTTCCTGTAGAGTTTGGAGTTAGGTATGTAATTATACCTGTTTCGTCTACGCTAGTTCCGCCATTTCCAAAACTCATTTCATAAATCCAGCTAGTGCCAGCATTTGCTACACTTTCTGCAAGACTTATACTCATGTTTTCATAATGGATTGCATTTCTTTTATTGACATATTCAACATCATTCTCTGGATCGAAAATCCGAATGTGCCCTTGTATCAATAAGCTCTGTGAATCTTGTAATTTTTCCATTTTAATTCCTTGACATCGTATTTATTAAGGTAAGTCCACCTCTACTGATCTTATAAATCTTGCTACTTCAGATTCTGAATTTCTTAATGAAACACCCGGTAAACTAAAGGTTTTACCTGTTTTCTTAACAAACTGGATTCTTGCATTAGCATTTGGTGCATCTACTAAAGTAACTGTATTAGTTGCTGTGTCTACACTGTACTGTGCAGGTAATGTTATATCTCCTGCCGGAGAATCTTGATCTACGGTATAATCATAAACATTTATGTCATATTTACGTAATCTAGTACCGCCTACAAAAACTTCTAACTCATCTATACTAGAAATATCAAAGTTTACTGTATATGTTGTTCCGCCAGTATTTTCAGCTGTATCTACAATTGTTTCGTCTTTGTAAGGTATAGTTTCTGTAACACCCTGATTGTAAACTCTGGTTCCTGCTTCGTGTAATTCTTTGATACCTGTTCCTAGAGTGCCTCGTCTAAGTTGTCTTAAACGATTATCTTGAATTACAAAGTATTCGATACGTTCGCCATTGATAAACACAACACCTGGTATATTTTTTGCCTTGTTTGGTTCAGGCAATCCTTCTACCGAATCTAATTCAATAGCAGTGTCATACCAATTTAAATCTTGTGCAAGAGTATATCTATATGTATCGTTAAGACGCTTGTAGTGTGTTCTATTAAGCATATCTTTAAATACTCTATATCCAAACTTGCCAGATATCGGCGTTCCTCTAACTTGTAGGATGTCTATTACATCATTTTCTGTTAAATCTTTTTCAATTCTTAGATATTGTCTATCATCAGTTAGTGTATAATCAACATTAGGTGTTAATCTACTTCCGTTAACTAAAACAAAAACATATTGTACATCTGTTGCAGCTTCAGATAGTTTGATCAATCCGTTAGTTAAGCTACGATATTCGTTGTAATCAGTTAAACTAGGATCTAGTGTAATTTTTGAAACAACTTCTAAATTAAATCTATCAAAGTTTTGTAAATCGTGGTTTGTAAACGTTACAATTTTTATTTGAGCATCTTGAGCTGGTGCTGTGTTAAATTGTATTGTTCCATTATTAACCGTGTATTCTCCGGTGTGTACGTAAACTTTTAATCTATCTCCTGTATTACCAACGCCAGTAGACAACTCTATACTAGAATTTGCACTGCTCCATCGATATTGAATATTTTTTGTAAGTAATTCGTCGTTTAAGAAAACAGAAATATTTTCAGCTACAATTGTACTAGGTTCTTGTTGATATTGTCTTAGCACATATTCTCTAGTAGAACTTACAGTAAATGTTTCATTATAATCTGCTATTAATGCAAGATTATCTACAAAAACAAGCATATTTTGTTCTACAGGAGATTTATATAAAGGTACATTGTCTAATACAAAGTTCACAGTATTTCCGTCGCCTACTTCTAATTGTTCTGCAACAACACTGTATGACTGATCTCCTGCGCCGAATACACTGTATCTTATAATATTACCAGCAAACGGAGGTTCATCAAATCTTAATACTAATCTGCCTTGATCATCACCGAATGTTTCGTCGGCTTCCACTAATGTAACATTAACAGGTATACCGGCTACAGTAACATACACTTGTAAGTCTTCCGCAAACGGAACCTGAGTAATATAGTTATTAACTGCTTCTTCTGCAACAAATTCATCAATATCGTAAATGTTTGCTCCAGCTTGATCCATCAATACAATACTTACTAGATTTTCTCCAGTAATAATACCATTTCCTGATTCAGGTAACGTAACTGTACTATTTGCCATATTAAGTGTTATGTCACTAGTGTTTATCACTGTATCATTAATTTTTGCAAATATACTTGCTGTATTTGCAGGAAGATTATCAACTGTGAATACACTAGTATAAGGATCTACCTTGAATGTGTAAACATACATTTTACTAGAGCCGTCACCTGGGCGATCGTACACTTTAATATCTAGTGTATCTACAACGTGTCCTGGAACTACTTCTTCTGGTCCAGAAGTATTAGTTATAGTTACTATTCCGTCTCCGTCTACAATAATGTCTTCTGCTCGAAGCCCTGTTGCTGTAGAATAATTAAGATCACCGCCCTGTAATTGAGTATCATAACTTGTAGGATCTGGTGTAATAGATCCGTCGCTGGTAATTTTTCTTACTACAAACAAATCGTCAGACGCAGAACTAATACCATAATCGTCTAAGTCTAGATAATCCGTAACGCCGTCACCTGTTAAACTTGGCATCAATGCATTGGCATTAGTTTGATCCTGTGTGCCATAGTTTTCGTCATCTATGCGTACACCATTTTTATAAACATTGTACACAACACCGTTTTCTAATGGTTGACTTAATTGTAATCTAATAGTACTACCATCTAATTGGAATACTTCGTCTTCATAAGTTGTGTCATAGTCATCCCAAGTACTGGTATACCAACCATCTAATTCTGTCATCCATCCTGCTGCTCCAGCAAAACTGAAACTTGTAATTTCAACTCCGCCGTAGTCTACACCTGTCATTAACTGTGGTAAATCTTTGCCCAACTGTCCAGTTGTAGGATTATAGTAATGTTGTATTCTATCAGCTGCTGAAAGAACACTGATGTCTTTATTATAAGATACAACAATTTCACTTCCACTAGCAGGCGGTGTAGTAAATTCTATTTCTCCTAGCTGTCTAGTAAATCCTAGGCTTGTGTCTTCTTTATTATAATAGGTGTAATTATTTTGTAAAACTTCTACACCGTTAACTTTTATGTCAATAGCAGTAACATCATAAGATATAGGCCATTTTAATGTAAACACTGTGGTATTTGTTCCGCCTACAAATGTTTCTGTTTCTGCGATTTCATTAATTTCGTATCTGCCTTGAATTCTATCGAACTTAAGAACTGTTCTAGCAGAGCGGACTACGTTATCTCCGATGATAGCAACTGCTCTAGCTGCCGTGCCACCTTCGTCTAATCCGCCTTCGATTGTAATTACAGGTGTTTTTGTAAATCCATTGCCTACATCAAGTATTTCTATTGCATTTACTTTTCCGTTGCTTACATATGCTACTGCTTTAGCTGTTGTTTCAACGTCAAATACAACCTGCGGAGCTTGAATATATCCGTTGCCGCTGTCTGCAATTTTGATATCCACAAGTTGGAACTTGTTATTTTCTTGCCACGCTAAGTCTGGATAACTTAATGCTCCTTCACTTACACTAGATATTGTTCCGTTGTCATATGTAAAATTACGTGTGGTAATTTTTCTTAACGATTCATTATAATAAGGCGGTAAATCAAAATCACTAACAAAATTTTGAGCAGTATCAGCGGATTCGTAAGAACTTATAAACTCTCTTACTTTAGTTCTAAAAGGTTTAGCTTCGTTGATAAAGTCTTCATAATTTTCTAAATTGTCATTTTCAAAATTAATTTTTTGCTCAAGATTTCCTACATTATGTTTTGCTTTTACAAAACTAGATTTAAATGCCCAATCTATGTAATTTTGTTCGCTGAACGCATATCTTACACTTGCAAAGAACAACTCATTATAATGTATAGCAAGCTCATCAACAAAAATACTATCTCGTAAAGTTTCTAAGATAACACGAGTTTCTGTGATAGGTAGATTATCATAGAATGTTAAATCAAACGTATCACTATCATAACCTATTTTATTTGCAGCTGTATCATAAAGAGTATTCTTAAACTGGATAGTACCGTTCTGTCTACCTACTGTCTTAAAGTTTACTGTGTAGTCAACATTTTCTTGATCGTCTATTTGTTCTAATAATAGCCAGCCACCTGTACCTACATTATTAATCTTCACGAGATCGCCTACTTCAGATTCTAAGAAATCTAATTCGTAACTTTGATCTATTATATAATCTATTTTACTAAACTCGCTGTATGTGTCGGCATACCAATCTACATAGTTCCAATACTGACTTGTATCATATTGCTGTGCAGTAATCTTTTCCCATTCTTCTAAATCAAAATTCCATCTAGATAGTGTCCAACGTCCTCTAGCACTAGAGTCAGCATTTACAAGAACACTAAAGTTTCTTAAAGTAACCGTTGTTTCGTCGGTGTATTTGTCTCCGCCTGACACAACAACTACGTTTGCTATTCCGCCAGACGAGTTTAGTTCAAACTCTAATACTGCTCCTGATCCAATACCGTCTACTTTATACGACGGTGGCACTAGATATCCTCTGCCTGGATCAACAATGTCAACTCTAGTAATAGATCCTTCAACAATTACAGGTGTTAATTGTGCAGTTTTTAATCTAGCTGTACCTACAAATTGAAGTTCTTGTTCTGTATCTAAAATTAAATCGTATAAATTTGTAGATATAGACGGTGGTGCTTCTTTTTCAAACAATCTATCCAAGTCATAATCATCTACAATTAAATAGTTTTTAAGAGTAGAATTAGTTCTTTCTATAAGTTGTTTTAGAGCTTCTACCTTATTGACAAACATACTTTGTCTTGGTTTATTAAGTACTCCGTATTGTTGTTTTGCCTTTAAATTAATATCAGGAACTGGCCTGTCATAAGCGTCATAACCAACTAAACTATCAAACCATTTTTGTTCTATATCTCTATTCGGAGTGCTGGTTGCAAGTCCTTCTGTGATAATTTGATACTGAGAGTGAATATTTCTAGTTGTATCATCTACTGTCCAATATTGGAAATTAATAGCAACATCTCTGTCAGATAATAATCCATCGCAGTTATGAACTATAAATTTATTATCTTTTAATAGGCTTACAAATTTATATCCTTGGATATGCGGGTTTCTAATTAAGTTTTCTACTTCGTTACAACTAATTGTTCTTGGTGCTAGATCAGGAACAATAACTTTGTCTGACACCCAGAAATAATACTTATTAGAGAATGTTTGCGAAACTGAGTCAAAAATTGATTTTTGTACGTAAATTTCATCACCGTATTTAGGTTGTCCGCTTATACCTTCATTAAGACCTTCTTCTGTGTCTGCCAATTCTGCCCATTCTGAAGGAAGATAATTACTTTCTACCCATTCGCATACTTCTACATCTGTACCTTCAAATAATGTATTCCATGTATTTGTTTGATATATTGTATTTCCTTGGTAAGGATTAACCCACAGTCCTTGACTAAGATTCCACCATAGTTGTCCAACTTGTCGTTCTCCCCAAGTTGCTAGTTCGTCTACAGTAACTTGAGTTGTTCCTACAGAATACACAGCAGGATCATAGTGTACTTTATAACTAATATTTTGATCAGCTATTCCTGCAATTTTGCCTTGAATAGGATCTATAAAGTCTAGTCGTTCTATCAGCTGATTAGTATCCGTATTGTATAAAAATATTCCTTTTATCTTTTCTAAATCTACCATGTCAATTGGCGATCTAATTATTTCAATACATTTACTATTTCTTTCTTTTCTAAAATCTTGTACAATTCCCTGATATGTTTCGCTATCAGTATATGTAGGATTAGCAATGTATACGTGATTATTATTGAATAATATTTCTTTGCCGTAGCCTACCATGTCTTCCAGATCTGTTTCTAAAGACTGTGCAGGAATATATGTAGTATCTACTTTTTCAAATACATGCACACTTCCGATATTCTTATTAGTTTTAAAGAAAGTTGTAAAGCCATTGTCAAATAAGGTTTCTTGTCCGCTTAACTCACTATCTTTGTCTAAAACATAATCAGTTCCATATATTAAATTTGAAAATTCTACTAGTTGTGAGTGTACATTAAATGTTGTATCTAAAGTAATGTCTCCACGACTGCTAGTGACAGCAACACTGTCGTTTAATCCATGTACTTTAAATCCAAACTGATCGTCTACTTCTACATTTGGACTTATTAATCGTTGAGTTAAGTCAAATCCAGAGTCTTTTAATTCGTAAACACTTACTGTGCCTTTATTTGCAACAGTATTAATTACATTGCCTTCTTCGTCTTTGTCGACATCGTTGTACGGTTCGCCTACAAACAAAGTTTTTCCGTCAGGGCTTAAACTAATACTACTACCGAATCGTGTATCAGCAATGTCTGCATCAATAACTTGATCTAAAATAAACTTACCGTCTTGTTTTCTATAAACCACCAATGTTTCATCTGTAACACTATCAGTAAGTTGTTTTGATACTGCACAAACTAAAACATCTCCAGTTGTATCAACAGTAAAGTTATCTGCGAATCGTAAAATATCTAAATCTTCTCTAATAGAGTAATAAGTGTCATCACCGATTGTAACTTGTGCATTGCTAGGAAGATAACCTAAGTAAGTTACTGGAGTGGTAATTTCTTCCCAATCATTTGCATCAAATGCTCCAGGTGATACATTTGTAATTGCAACATATAAAGTATCGCTGTTTACTACAATTTCACCTATACGGTAGAACAATTCTGAATCGAATGCTCCTCTATAATTTTCATCACGATCTAATGCATATCCTAGTTCTTCGGTGTGTTTGACAAAGAATAATTTTCCTATGCCGCCGCGAGCGCCTACAAAAATATTTGTTGTATCGCCGTTGATGCTTATTTTTACAGAAGAACCTAATTCTAAATCTTGAGCTGTTTCAGGAACAACATAAGCACCTACTAGGGTAAATGTGGTGCCTGATTTTTCATAAACAAAATATGCTCCTTGATCTGTGTACCCTTGATCTGTGGTTCCTAAATCTGATAAGGGAATATTGTATACCTGTGTCCAGTCATTGTTGTTACTACTAGGAATATTAGGTTCTCTAGGAACTCCAGACACTGTAGTTTTATCATAAAACCAATATTCGCCGTCTACGATAGTTGGTACTGTTGCAAGATTAAATTCTTCGTTTGGATTTCTAACTACAAACAACGGACCTATATTGCTGTTAGCTAAACTAGTTCCAACTATGTCACCCATAGGCTGTAGCGCACCGGCCTGCACGTAATCTTTGTATATTATTTCTGAAGGTTCTCCGTAGCTTCCTCCATCAGTCCATGATCCTGTTACATTCTTAACATATATTCTTACATCGTTAAAATTACGTTGATAGAACATTACTTCAGCTTCTGCACCTGTAGTAGAATCTTTAACAATAGTTCCGCTACCGTTATCTACAAATGTACCCGATCCTGAATCATATTCGTATCTAGGAGTAGGTTCAAACGGATCTCTAGTCTCTGGATCAAATTCTTCAAACGTAAAATCAATGTATCCGTCCCAGATGTCAAAAATTGCATGCTCGTCATTGATATAATCTGCATCTATTCTTGCAAGTGGAAGATTTGTTGCTCCTGGAACTTGAATTCTAAATGAATCGCCTATGTTTTTAGAACTAGCAAAGTCTACATCTGATCTTACTGTCCAGAAATTATTGTTATAAACTCTACGTAAATTATTATTGTCGCCTTCCCATGTTAATTGTGCAAGAAAACTTGCTTGATCGTTGAGTGTGATTTGTAGGCCTATATCCGCAACTTTGTCTAGAATATTATAGTAATCAAATGCATTTCTTGTATCTGTGTCTAACAAATAATCTACAAATACTAGACCCTTACCTTCATCTATTTTATCACCTGTTGGTATTTCGTAAGATGGAGTGTTTATCATCCAAAAACCATTTGTAGAATTGTAAACATCTCTGAATTGTTCTGCATATTCTCCTACAAATAATCCATTTGCTAGATCAATTCGACCAGTTTCGTCAAAACGTCCACTTACATTTTTAAGATAAATTATAGAAGAATTAAAAATTTCTCTTGCATATGCAACTTCACCGCTGGCTGTATCGCTGGTTACAATATCTCCAGCAATAACAGAATTATCTGTATTAGCAACTACAATGACTTGCTCAATCTTATCAACAATTGTATGAGTTCCACTCACAAATGTTTCTAATTCTGGTATTGCTCCTGCAAACGGTGTATAACCAAATGTGTTAATGAAACTGTTAATATTCCAACGTAGAACAGTTCTGTCACCTGCTTTACTACCGTTGTATTGGTCTTCTGGCGCTACTACTAACATATGCGAAGTAGTTTCGCCGTCAAAGATGTTATCGCCTACAATCAATAAATTTAAAGCAGTACTGTCTTGTACAGCCATGTTTTCGTAGAAGTTAAAACTTTCGAAAGTTTGCGATGCTAAGCCAGGTTCAATTGTTCTTACAGCCTGCCATAACGTATTTTTATAAGTTACTATTTGATTCTTTGTATACTGGTTAGTTTCTACAAAGTTACCTTGATAGTAAGACTTTGCATTAGATAGCTTAGGTGCGCCTACTATTAATTTTTGATTATCTTTTGACATAGCTACGCTAATACCAAATTGATCAATTGTATCGGCGAATCCGCTAAAAGGCTCTAGTGTTTCACTTAAAAACCAATTTGCTCCGTCAGACGCTCTTCTATAAATGTAAACTTTATTATCTTCTGGGGCTCCTACTGCCATCCATGTATTAGATGCGTCCACATCAAAACTAGTACCAAAATTTTCAAAAGTAGAACTGTTATAATATGCATTATTTTCTATTTTATTAAGCTCAGTAAATTGTTTTGTTTGATTAATGACATTCCATTTGCCGTTTGAATCGCTATCGATCCAAAACTTATTGCCTTCTTCGGTTAGTTGCATGGTTTTAATTGTTTCGTAATCAGCAAGTCTAACAGATTCAAATACACTTACAAATGCATTAACTGTTTCTAATTCTGCAAATTCAGCGTCAATGATTATTACATTATTACTAACTGTTACAACTTTATAAAATGCATCGTTGTCTTCAGCATTATATAAACCTATAACATCGCCCTCGGACACACCTGTTACTGTTCTAGTAGCGTTTAGTATCATACCAGTGCTATCTGCAATAATGCTTGATATTTTTATAGTTGTGCTAACATGTTTTAGAACATCCCAGTCATTGTTTTTATTTGCTACCCAAATAAAATTATCAACATTTACGTCGTCGATGTTTAAGTTTATAATGTCATCGTATAGATAAACACTGTGATCTACATCTTCCATGTTTACATAGCCAGCAGTCTTACTAAATTCTTGCTGTGTATATTTTGTAGGAAATGGCGCAGTATTATAATTAGTAGGTTGTACAAGTGTATCTGCGTCGTTGACACGATAAATTAAATCTAACGGATTACTAGGTTTTAAGGTTACAATCTCTACTGCTTGCGGTTGAGCTTTAAATTGTGATTCATCTAACACATATTCTACTTCTTCAAAACCGTCGGCAACACCATATTGACCTTGTTTAATTGCCCATTCTTCGTAAAACTCTAAACTATCTTTGTCTGAACTTCCAAGTACGTCAAATAATTTGTCAAATGCATTACGAGTACCTTTCTCTCTAATAAATCCTTGGTAGAATTTGTACTGGCTAACGTCATCGTTGATTATATTTGCTAGATAATCACGTTTTTGATAGCCTATTAAATGTTGAGCAAGTTTTTGTTGACTTGCGTCAAAATTATCAGTATCTAAATCGTAAAAATCTGCAAACTGTACTGTTCTATAATCTAAATTTGTAGTCAGTTGACTTGTAGGTTTTTCATCTAACTTAATGTATTCGTTTTCGTTAAAAGTTTCTTCGCCAGGATTTTTAAATTTAGAAATATAATAGTACTCTTTATATTTTACTACATCGCCTACATTATAATCTGTATACGGAGACCAATCTTGGATAACAACTTCGTCATATAAGAAGCCAGGAATATTTACACTGCCGTCCCAGCTGGTGCTCTTGTAGCCTATTGCAAAAATTCTATCTTGTCTATACCCTAGTTCAGCATTATATAAAACATCATTAAAAACAGTTCTGCTATCAAGAACTAAAACATGTTCTTTTTGTACTAAAGGTAATTGCAGTGAATAAATTCCTGCAGCAGTATTTTTTAGAGTTAATGTAAATTCGTTGCCGTCTCTAGCAATAGAAATAAATCGTCTATCTAGAGGTTGACCATTAATATCTAATATGCTATAGTCATAGAAATTATCAAAAATATTATCTACAATTCTATAAGGCTTTTGGAATTTAATTTGACTTGCACACGGACTTAGTGATATTAGAGAGCCTTCGCCCCATTCTTGTGTTGTCCAGAATAAAAATTCTTTAACACTTAGGTCCCAATTTTCTACAGTTTCTAAATTATCGTTAAATCTGTCAAATGCAAACCCTTGTAATTCTAAATACGCCTGATACCCTAATAAAAAGTCTACTACTTCTTGTATTTCTGTAAAAAGAGTACCGTACGGAACTTCTAAAGTTCTTTCTGCAAAACTTCTGCGGAATAAAGCATCTCTGCCTCCTACTGTAGGTAAAAACGGAAGTTTAGCAAATTTATCTATATCAAACGTTGCTTCACTCACATGCTGCGTTTTTACACGGTAATACTCGCTGTTATACCTTACATTTAACCCTGCAACATATTGTTGATCTTCTGCCCACTCTATAAACTCTTCTGTAACTCCACCTACGTTAATAGTTGGATCTGTGGTTTTAGTTATTGGTTCTAGAACTGTAAAACTAGAAGTAGTCCTGTCGTATCCTTGAACAATATATCCAGCACCTGTTCTTTCTATGATTACGCCACTATATGTAATTGTTTCTATTGGACTACTTGTATTGAATTTAATTTCGTAGTTTTCTTGTGGTACAAATACGTTTCCTTTATTCAGCGGAGTTCTACTATCTAATACAAGATTAAATTTAGAAATGTCCGAATAGCCGCCTAGTTTATAACCTAGCTTTACATCTAAGTTTTGACAATAGGTTTTGTATTCTTCGTATGATTTTACAACATCGCTATTTAGATAATCGCTTACAAAATTTACAAGACCTCTTGTAGCAATTCTTGCAGTATCAGAATACACATTAGGAAAAACTAAATCTTGTATTTTTATAGGCTGTTCTGTATCAACATGAACAATTTGATCTGCTAAATTAACTTTTAATCTAGAAAGATCGAATAATTTTGTAATTAATTCGCCAGGTTTATTTAAAAGCATTGCTTTTAATAAACTGTATCTATAATGACTAGAGCGCCTCCATGCTGTTTCAGCAGGAGCTTCGTCGCCAAATTTCCACTCTGCTTTTGCTAGTTTTTGTACATAACCTTGAGCATATCCAGTATTATAAGGACTTAGTAAATTTCCTTGCGCATCTACAGGAATATAGGAAGTTAAATTTGTTCTTGCATACTTAGAGTTTTCTTCTGCAGGTACACCAGGGGCTCTAATAATTCCTTGCTCTATATCTTCCCACATTAGCAAGTTGTTGCTAGTGTAAGGCGCTGCACCGTACTCGTCTTCCCACCAACTTGGCATAATTGAAAAACCAAGACATTCCCAGGGATGAGTATGCGGACGATCAGTGTCTAAATAATTTTTGTATATAGATCTCCAAAATCCTGGTAACACATTGTCGTTAGGATCAACCATACTAGAATAATTATAAGTAAACGAATTAAATTCATTAAAGATTACATTAGTACTATAATCAATGTTACCGGCTAGTTTTGCCCAGGCTATAAAATCAGGTATTAAAACTGAGTCAATTTGTTGCTTGCTTACACCTGTATTTCTATCAGAACTTGATATAATATCATAGATATTAAACAGTCTTTCATTATAGGTTTGCTTGATATTATTGTATATTCTAAGTTCTAACTCTAATACAAGATCGTCTCTGTAATCATCAAATGCATGAATAATACTTCCATCGTGTCCCTGGATTACTTTTGTGTTTGATAGATATGTGTCATCTACATAAATTTTTGGCTCGTATTTAGGAAATATTCCTAGTTTAGTAGGCGTAGGAGGAATATAAGATCCGTCAGTAGATTCAAATTCTTTAATTACAATTCTATCACCTAATTGTTTTTCTGTGTTTACAATACAAAATCCTTCGCTGTCAAAGGTATAATCCTTGCCATAGGTTAATTGTATTTCGTTCTGATAAACATAAACTGCTCTTGGCGATATTTCTTGTATATCGAAAGGTTGCGATAACGCAAAGAAAACACTGTCAACATCGACAACTTCATAATCACGAGTTACTGCGTTTGCAAATCCAGCCATTTGTGAAAAATAAAATGGCATGCTAGGATCTTTATCTCTAGTAAGATTTTGTAAAATTCTGTCTACCATTTCAGCAGGAGCAGCATCAAAACCTAGTGTTTCTGCTTCAGTTAAAAATTGTCTTTTAAACTTTGCATATTCATTGCCAACAAAATCTATTGCTTTTTTAATATTGTACTCTTTGTTTGTTACATGGAACATTGTTAAAGGTAAAGTATTAGAGTGTTTTACAAATCTATTACCGTACTTTGCAATGTCGCCTAGATCTCTTACATTATTGACACCAAATATTTCTCCAGAAAATCCTGGTAAATCATCTATCATAGTGTTTAAATGATCATTGATTGACCCAAGTGTAGCAGTAGTAAAGTCGTTGTTCTGCGGATTACGTTCTAAATTCTTTGGAACTTCGTAATATCCGTTGCCGTTACACGGAGCTGAACTTTTTGTTCTAAAAACAACTTTTTGGCCTACATCTAAATCTGTGTTAAAGTTAACATATAACCTATTGTTTATATTTTCAATATCATAATCAATGCGGTCTTGTTTAAAATCATTGTCAACAAATACCTTAACTTCTAAATCACTTAATACTCCAGCAGAGTCATACATATCAATTTCAAAGAGATTTGTCTGAGTAGAATCTACAACATATTGTCTTAACACTGGCTGATAGGATTTTCTAAAACCTTTTGCCCAACCGTTATGATATGAAAAATCTAGGGTTTCGTCATATACTTTAAGATACGATTCGCTTGTTTTGTATACAGCACTTTGTAATTGTGTGTTATCTTGATATCTAACTTCTTGATTAGGCAAAGTCCAATTGAATGTAATGTCACCAACATTTTCGATGGTTCTATATGTAAGAGGAAATCCTAGTTCAGTGTCTGCTGTTCCTGTACCTTGAGCATATTCAAATATTGTTACTCCAGTAAAGTCACTAGAAGGATACGTAGTAGAATCTTTTAAATTTTCGCCGTTGGCATCGAATAAATCAAATTTCGGTGGTTGATTTACTCTGGTTTTCTGTTGTCCTTTATACCAAACTCCAGAAGTATAATGCCACATTGCGCCACGATTTTCGTCACCTTGCTTAACTAAAACTGTTTCGCCTTCTACAGGGTCTGTATCGTCAACAGTGATTAATGCAATTTGACGTCGGTCTACAATATTTTCGCTGTTTTGTTGGGTGATAAATTTAACTTCAAATATTTTGTTCTTTACTAAAATATCTGTATCAGCTGTAAAGAGTATACGCATACCTTCACTTATATCAACACCGTCAATATTATATCCAGCGGAACCTTCTATTGTAGAAAATACATCAGTTGTAAACGTGTCAACTAGGTCTACTGCTGGTTTTTCTTTTACTCCAAAATTATATAACTTAACACCGCTTTTAAATTCTATAATAGGTCGTTTTGCTCTAGCATCTTGATTAAGATCTGCAGGCTGGCCATTAATTTCTGCGCTTTGCTCGATTACACTTTTATGAAACCATCTGTTGTACTTTGACCAGGCGTTACCATCGACAGCACTTTTATTGATAGTAATATAATCTTTTTCTGCAGGGTAAGAAGCAGCATTACCAAAAGGCAATCTATCAAATGCATTTGTGTCAAAAGGTATTAATTGGTCTGCGGCAAATTGATTAGGAATTTCTAAATCTTTTTCTGGTATTAATTTTATTCCAGCGCCTACACCTTCTACATAATAAGCACTTTCGCCGTAGATTTCTGGAGTAACTTTTCCTTTAAATTCTACTTTCATACCGTTAGATAATTTTATATTATTACCGCTGGTATAATTTAATTTTCCCAGAATTTCGTCTTCTACATTTATAAAACTATTTTCATCAATGTCTAAAACAATAAACAAGCCGTAAGTATTAGGGTCGTTTTCATCTACATAGTATAGTAAATCAGGAGTGTCGTTATCAACTGTGAAAGTAATACTACCTTCTTCAACTCCTTGCTCACTAACTCCGTCATTATAGATAAAGTCTTCTCCTGCTCGACTTGCAGTTTTTATATAGAACGGCTTACCCGGTGTGTTAATCGTAAATGTATAGGTTTGCCCTCTATATAAACGAATATTAGGATTTTGTGTTAGACCGTCAGGAAAGAAAACGTAACCTTTGTTATCAGCATTGTCTCTTGCAATAACCTGAATTTCTGTTTCTACATCTGCTGACTGTCCTAATATTCCTATAGTTTGTGGTCCGTAAGGTAACCAATAATACTCGCGGAAGTTTACAAACTTATCCCAATCAATTAAAGGATCCCATGAATAGTATTCTTGTTCGTTTAGTTTATTATGATCGTCAACATCAACTTTAAAGTTTTTAAGTTGATTGATATAATCCATATAGTCTTTATAAAATACAGTATTACCAATTGTATCTTCGATAAGAACTGCTGGTTCTAATTGATAATTAATTCTGTTTAAAGATACATCGCCTACATAATTGTCATCAGAAGTATATGCTTTGGTTATTCGTCTGCCGATAAAACCGTTTACTTTTTCAGCTACACCAGGTTGTAATAATTGATCAAGAGTACTGGCTAAAAACTTTTTGTTAAAATTAGTTCTAAAATATTTAGGTAAAAAGTTATAACTTTCTCTGTTTTCGTCATCACCTACTGGTAGTGCTGGATCGGATTGATTATTATCGTAAGCCATTAGTAAGTACTTCCTCCGGAGCTGGTTATAACTTGATTACTTGTTGGTAGTGCAGTTGATATAGATCCAGAAACTTGTAGTTGACTTGCTGTTACTGCATCTATAATTTCTACATCATCTACTGTTGCACTACTAATAAAAATTTCGTCTGTTTCGCATTTTACTTCGTACATCGTACCAAATGCTTTGTTAGTTTGTGTTGGTACTATAACAAAAGTATTAATATCCGGAGCAAGTTCGTTGATTACATATGCTGACAATTCTGAGAAGTAAAATGTTTCACCGAAGTCCCAATTTTCTAATGCAAAAAATTGATTGATTGCACTAATGACTCTTGCTTTTATGTCGTTATCATTAAGCACAATATCTTTGTTTTTAACAATTTTAAATTTTGCTTGTAGCACTTCTTCAGCCTTTGATCCAAATAAGTTTTTGTACTTAACAGGATGATAAATTAGTTCATCACTAACTGATTTAATTTTATTAAGATCAGTGCCGTAACTTCTAAATAAACTATCACTGCTAGGAGGCAATGGTTCACTAGAAACTGCATTTTGCAACCATTGTCTATAAAGTGTGTCGTATCCTTTTGTAAGCAAATATAAATCTAAAATATTACTACTACTTGGATCAATTCTACTTGCATCATCAGCATTGTGAACATATTGGAATTTAATGCTAGAAATTCCAATAAATGCTTTATAATCTGTAGTCAATACTAATTTATTATTTTCGCTATCTAAGATATAAAAAGAATTACTTAATACAAAATAAAAAATCTGTCCGTTTGTATATCTAGTTAATGGCAGAAGATCTGCCTGACTGTTTAGAGCGATTACTGTAGATTGGTCTTCAATTAATCTAAAATCTTCATAGCTTTCGTTTGTTGTATATTTTTCTTGGAAAATATATTTTGTAACAGTATTTGTTGTAGGTTGAACTATTTCTGTAAACATATCAGGATTATCAATAGTACCATCTTTGTCTGTATCAAAGAATGTTACAATCACTTTTGAGCTATCTACATATCCTTCACTGTCTCTATATGCTTTTGTTACTTCCCAAGGATAATCAACTGTAAAACTCTCGTTTACATCGGGCTTTCGATTAACACTTAAAAACTTGATTTGATCTTCAATAACTTTACCAGTTTTAGTATCGTAAATTTTAGAAGAATCATCTTTGTAAAAACGACACTGTTTTATACTTTCAAATACATATCTTAAATTACGTCTTGTAACTGTATAAGTTTCTCCGTCTGTGATAAATCGAAAAATCCAACTAGAATCTAATTGCTGATTAGTAGTATCGCCGGTTTTACCTGTGCTAAAGTTACCATATAAGTCTATATTATTTTCATTAATAACTTTCCATTCTCCAGAATTTCTGTCAAATCTTATACCAAATGGATTGTTAGAAAATATTTGATTGATTACTTGTGTTTTAACTTCATTGCTTAATGCATTAGGAATTCTAGGAATAACAGATGAAATAATAGCTCCAGTTGGTATAACTTCGTTTACCAAAATTCCCCCGTCGTTATTTGCATTTGTTCCGTCTGTTGCAACACTTACAACTTTTGCCCATATATAATTTACTGCACCGGGATGATCTGCATCCCCGTCCATTAATGAATTATTGTCATTAGTCATAAAATGTTGACCGGCTGGCGCAGTAAATTTAACCAATGATCCTTCTTTGATAAATCTTAATTGATTAGATGCAAAAGAAGAAACCGTGTATGGTAATCTATCAACATCTAAAATTATACCAGAACTTTGATTTGTTTCTGTGGTTAGTTGACTCCAAGTTGGATTCAAATCTTCTGTAAAAATTCTTGGAAATTTAGCATAATAAAAATTTGTAATTTCTTCGTCGCCTAATAAAGGTATAATTTGATTTTCAATAATGCCTTCTATGTCAGTTTTTGTTGCATAGGTAAAGGTAAAATTCTTTTCAAGTTCTTCTCTGTATAAAACACCGTCAGTTGCAAATAAGTTTGTATTTGAGTACTTTCCTGTTGCATCTGTTAAATCGAAATATCTTGAAATTCCACTAGATGTTCTATTAACGGTTTTTGTTTTAATAATTTCTTGACTAGTAGACAAAGGAGCAATATTGTAATCCTCTGCTGTAATCATTCTGTTTTGTGTGTAATAATTACGTGGCGCACTTTGTTTAATACTTGCATTAGTTTCCGACGTGCTTGAATTATCCACTGTATATTGCAAAGACATTGTAACAGTAATTGCTTCAGATTTTCCTGCTCTGCTAATATACGGAACTGTAATGCTAATGTTTGACATTTCATTAGGCTTAATTGTAATACGTTTGTTAGCACTGGTTCTATAATAAACACGGAAATTACCCTTAGGTAAAGTTCCAAAGACGCCATCACTAAACACTAATCCTATTCTATCGTCAGGTCTAGTTGTTACAGCATAGATATCTCTAATTCCTGCTTGGACACTGTTATAGATAACATTGTTTCCTTCTGTGCTATCTACTTTTGTCCAGAAATCACTTTCAAAACCGTCTTCATCTAATTTGTATAACCAGACATCGGAATTATTAATGTTTCTCGTATCAACATCTACAACTTGATTAGGAATAGGAGTTCCTACTACAAAGTCTCCGCTGTCTAGTTGACCTTGACGGAAGTGTGCAAAGAATCCTGTATTTGTACTTCCTGCACCCTTCGAATCATTTCTATATACAAACCCAAAGTTATTTCCTAGCACAGGAATTTCTTCTTCTAAATTACCGTCTTGCACATCCACTGACGTAACTTCAAAAGGATAACTTGCGCCGTCTACTGTTTTAGAAAAACTATAAACAGGAATATCTGTATTAATAGCATTAAACTTATATTGTTCTGTTTGTATTCCTGCTACTGTATCTTTTTTGTAAGGCTTACCAAATACACCGTTAAATGGAAGCGATGCATTTAAAATCTTAATAAATTGTTCGTACCAATTAGGATTAGTAGTATCGTTCCACTGAATATCTAATCCTGATAAATTTTGTCCGTTACTGTCAACAATATCTTCTGTGGTTGTAACACTGTCAAATTTTAGGAGTCCGCTTGCAGGTATATTTCTTTTAGGATTATAAGATAACAACCGTGCAAGTCGTAGTACACTTTCTCTACGCTCTGCTAGTTCTATAAAGTTTTCTCTAGCATTTAAATCTATACGGAAACTTATGTTTTGTCCAAGGAAAGCAATAAGGTCAATAAGTGCTAGATATTCCGAACTTTCAATGTAATCATTGAAATCTTCTGGATAGTTTTGACGCAGATAGTTAATCATTGTTCTGCGTAAATTATCAAAATCGTAGCTTTGGAAATCTGCGTATCTAAAACTTTGATAGATACGTTTCCAATCTTCTGCTACTAATAATCTATTTTGTCTATCGGTTGATGACATATTATATTCCTTGAACTTTTATTACAATATTTATATGAAATAATAAAGTGCGCATTTAATACATGCCGCTGTCTTCATCAAATTTAAGTTGCATTTTTTCCGATATATTGTAAGGAAGATAAGTCAACTCTACTTCAATTTGTATACCACTTTCGTAACTAGATACAAGAACTTGGTCAACTTGTACTCTAGGATCATAGTTTACAATTTCTGTTACATTATTTGCTATTGCTTGTTTTAAATCGTCAGTGAGAGGATCATAAAGTACGTCCCAAATAATTGTACCAAACTCGGGATTTTGTAATCTTTCTCCCTGCCTTATATGGAAATGATTAATAATATCCTGTTTTATAAGACTTAAATCATAGAGTACAGGACTTGTAGATTCTCGATTTACAGTAGATACACCCCTATAGGCTTTACTCGACGGAACTTTAGTTCTATCTTGTCCTATGCTAATTTGATTGTATAATTTCTTTTCTACGGAGCTCATAGCGTATTTATTTTATAATCCTTTCCTAAATGTATCAGGCGTTAACACAGGTGTTGGATCCTCTATAGGTTCGTCTGTGTTTGCCCTGTCAGTGTTTGTAGGTTTAAATTTACTGCCATCTAAATTTTCATGATGTATCCACGGTTCGCCTTGCGGTACTCGTTTCATTATTACTTCGTCCTCGCCTGGCAGGGTATGCGTCTTAAGCGGAGACGCAATAGCGGCTTCCGCTGCTTGCGGTCCGTTATGGTGTATTACACTAGCCGTTTCGGTGTGTACACCGCCACTTAACATATCTGTTGTTCCAAACAATGCAGTAAATTTATTGTTATTTTCAGTGTGTAAATCAAAATTATTACCTGTGGTAATTTTACCGTCATTGCCTATTACTAATTGGAAGTTTACAATGCTTTCCATGGTAATGCCGTTATTTGCTTTAATATTAAAATTACGTCCTGCTTCAAAATTAAAATCTCTATCTGCTTTAAAATTAAAGTCATTTTTTGTGTGAATGCTTACACTGTCGTCTGCAAAAATATCTATTTTGCCATCGCTGGTCATTTCTATCCAACTAGTGCCCCTTGCATTACCAATGTAAATCAAGTCTTCACTATTGTGTAATAAAATTTGATGACCTGTTCTAGTACGTAATCTAACTAGTTCATTGTGAGGCCTTGTAACATCACCGTCTCGTGTTTCACCGCGTTCTACATTGGCATAATCTAATGGACCTACAGCAGGATGTTCTTTGCGTAGAAATTTATCATCACCGTCATCCATCACTAAACTAGAGCCACCAAGTCTATTTGTAAAAATTGTTGCTTTAGCTTCAAACGGCCCCATACTAAACTTAGGAGCACCATTTCGTTTGTCAACAGGTCCTGGTGTAGATATACCAAAAACAGAACTAGGTAATTCTCGTCTAGCACTAGAAGTTGTATAACCTCTAGTTTCATCTGTATCTAATCCTTGATTATGCAAAACTTTATATTGATCAGTATGCACAGGTTTGTTTTTTAAAGTGTAATCTATTTTACCTTTTTCTTTTTTGTCTTCTTTGTTATATTCTGCAACAGGACGCATTACTTTGTCTTTGTTAAATGTAGTACTTGCATTACCAGGTGTCATAAAATTCATACCTGTGTCTTGAATACAGCCAATCCAAAATGCATTTGATATATCGTTGTTTACAAACATTACTAAGACTTTTGTTTGCAGATCTGGCGGGACCATCCACATACCGTAAGATTTTTGTGATAACTCATATCCTGGGCTAGCATTTGTTGCGTCAGTAGGTGTTACACCGTAAAAAGGAGAAAGATATCTTGCTGTTACAATTTGTCCTGTACGCTCTGGCTGATTTCCTGCTCGGCTAGACCCTCTTAGTAATTCTACTTGCAACGCTCCTTGGTATTCTCCGTCTAAATAATTTACAACTACTGCTTCAAAAGGACCTGGTCCTAGAGTGTCTAATATATTAGAACTTCTACTCATTAGAACGGACTCCTTCTGTCATCTTCACTAAGTTCCGGTGACGGTATTTCTAAGATAGGTGCAGTTTTAGTTTTTTGTCTATCATTCATGCTTTCTGCTGCTGTTCCTGTCTTAACTGCGCCAACTCCTGTGCTTACTTCGCTGTTATCTTGATCTTGTCTACGCAATAGTGTTAATTCCTGTTTAAATTGATTTTGACTAATCGAATGTCTAACTAGTGTAACTTGATACAATCCGCTATAAGGTTTAACTATTCCAAAATCTTCTGGAAATGTCATTGTTTCTTCACCGTAATCTATAGGAGAACGGAACAGTAAATTAATATCAACTTCACCGTTTTGATAATTCATAGTTCCGTCTTCGTTTATATTTGTAAAACTTGTATCAGGTGCATTATAATTGCCTAATCCGCTGTCACTCAAATAATATGGATCTCCCATAATAGTCATATTAACCATTACCATATCAACACCTGAGATTATAGAATCTCTAAAGTTTCGTGCAATTCTTGTTTTGGCATCATCGTAAGGTGTTCCGCCCGACTTACCAGTTTCACTTTCTACAACTTCTTGTGTTTTCTTTAAACCTTCGCTAGGATAATAATTATTTTGACCTTCACCTGTAACAGTTTCATATGCATCGTCAGTGTTACTTGCAGAATTTTGTTTGCCTAATCTGTCGGAAGCACTTACACTGTTTCTATCTGCAGACAATGGAGTAAAGTATTGATAGTCAAATTTAACTTCTAAATCTAATATGTCTTTGTTTGCGCCTGTGTAAAAATAATTGTATTCTTTGGCTGCTTGTTTTTTTAATTTATCTATGCCAACAGAAGCCGCAGTAGGTGCTTTAAATTTACTGTGATGTATTTTATAAGGCACTACTTTATAAACATAAACATGTGCATCACGACCTGTTCTATTTTTATTAGAACCTACTGGATAAACCTGCGACTCTATCCTAAACCAATTAACCATGCCTTCGTTTTCTTGTATGTTTTCTAATTGATTAGCTAGAGACTTTCCGTATTCGCTGTTTATTAATATTTCTTCTATAATATCTTGTATTCTAGATCCTTGCTTAAAGACAAAATTTCTTAGATCTTTTTTAATTTGAACTTCTATGCTATCTCGTCTATAAATTTTAGCATCCGAGTCATAGGTAAATGCAGGCTTTCCTAGAGGATTTTGTCCTGGTTGTAAGAAATCGTCTACCATTTCTGCTGTTGCTATTTCATTAAATTTAGTAGGTGTTTCTGCAAACAATTTTATTGCTTCGCCAAGCCTACTTCTGCCTTCTATAGTACTACTAACACTGCTTATGAAGTTAGTAAAATCGCCCGGTGCTAACGTATTATCATCTGGGCCTGAACTTGTTACACTTTGATATAATTGATCTAAGTTTGTAGCACCTTCTTCTGTCGCGGCCGTTGCTACAACACTATCGTTAGAAGTTCCTTCCTGTACATCATTTATTGCTGTTTTAGTTCTAGGAAACATGATAACAATTTGGTCGGCTTGATTAACTTGATTTTTAGCTTCTAGGCTTTGAGCTCTGTCATTGATCACCGTAGCAAGACTTTGTGCGCCTGATTGTAGAATTTCGCTTACAGTTCTACCTGTAATAGTTACATCGGTTTTTACTGTTTGAACATTATCATCAAATGCTATATCGTTTGCGGCAATAGCTGTTACTTCGTATTTAGATCCTGCTTGATCAACTGTGAAAATAACGTTGGTCAGCATTATAGGAATCATCCTAGTACTATAAGGAGCTACTCTAGTATTATTATTTTCGTCAAACCCTTGGAATTTTATTGTTAAAAGATAGTTTGCTTCTATATGACTAGAGTATTTTAACTCAGCGGCTGCAACATGTAGGGTCTGTAAAAATAGTCCCATGCTGTACGGTTCAATTACTGTAAATCTAATTGTAGTTGCATTAGTAGCCTGCGTTTTGCTGTTAGGAGCAATTAAACTGTCAATTTCTATTTCGTCTATATAGTATTCTAGTCGTGTTTTTAGTTTATCTTCGTAGGTTGTTGTAATCTTATCTGCACCTAATCCTCCTCCAGATCTTAAAATAATATTTGAAGGACCATTACTGCGATATGTAGTAACAGGATCAATACTTTCTTGGCGGCTTAAAATAGCTAGTTCTGAAATAACATTCATCGAAGTAAATGATTCAAGTGTATTTGGCCAAGGAGCAGGAGTTGTACCAGGTTCAAATTCTGCCGGAGGAGTTATGCTCCCTATAGGTCCTGGTTCGCTATCAGTACTAGTTGCTTGTATTTTATCAGGATTTACTGTTGTAGAGTATGCATCATCAGAATTTGATGCTAAAGGATTATTTGTATCATACGCATCATCAGTATTACTAACACCTTTAACGTTAATAGCACTACTTAATTCTTGTGTAATTGCTTTATTGACTCCGGCAATTCCAGATTCTTCTACAAGACCTTTAACGCCTTGGGCCGTTTCTTTTAAGATACCTATAGTTTTATTTTTAGCGGCATTTATCAATGACTGTGCTGACATATTAGATTCCTAGCAGTCTTTTTAATTTTGATCCTTTAGGTAGGTAAATCACTGTTCCAGGCTTTAAATCAAAAATTGGATCTTTTATAATATCCATGTTTCTTTGTGCAAACACCCACCATAATTTAGGAGTGTCATACAAATCATAGGCTAATAAATCTGGTCTGTATGTATATTGTGGTTGTATTTCATACAATATATCATCGCTTTCGGCAGGTATTGGTCTAACTTTAATTGTGTCTAAATACCCGTTAGAATTAATAGGAGTTTTGTTCCAAGGACTTGTTGAGGAATATCTAGCCATTATAAGTATCCTTCTCCGCTGTTAATATATCCGCCGTTAATAAATTTAGCAAGATTAAACTGTTCAACTTTAGATCTACTGTAAATTGGTTGTACTGTTACAGTAAATGTTGACTGTGTTGGCACCCAAGAAACTGCATTTCCGCTAGCACTTGTATCCGGAGCATCTTTAATACCTTCTATACCTTTACCATAAGAATATTCACCGTTAGAATTTAATTCTGCACGGATATAATCAACATCTTGCGGCATGTCAACCATGAAACTTTGTACAACTACAGGAACATTATCAAAAACATAATCACCGTAGCCATTTAATTTTACAATCGGCGGAGGATTTCCTTGGTAGGCTCCGCTTCCTGCACCGTAAAACATTTTTGTTACAGATCTTAGATAATGCATAGCTGCAATCCAGTATTCTGCATCAAACGAATTCTCTACAAAAAATTCTCCGCTGATTACAAGCTGGTCAACCGAACTATTTTCGTAATTTAAAAAAGGATAATTACTATGTACAGGTTGTAATGAATTATAATGAGCAGTATGTTGTACAATAATACTAGGAGTAAAAGGAAAAACTAGAGCATTGCCAGAACGAGCAAGAGGAGCTAATACACGACTATCGTAGGTTTTAGGCAAACTAAGTTTAACTCTCCAATCTTGTCCTTCGGTGCCAGTTGGAACAATTTTAGCGGCTGTTTCTGTTCTTGCTTGTTGTTCGGCTCCTTTAGGGAGTCCTGCTTTTGCTAAACGACTAGTAGCAGCAGAAAGACCTTCTGTTAATCCTGCAGCAGCTCCGCTGAGATTTCCCTGAAAACTCTCGCCTGAAGCTTTTGCACTGGCAGGAGAACTCGGTTTACCAAACCCTTGATACTTACCAGTTAGTTTAGTAAGTGTAGAAGGGGTACCGTATACTCGAGTTTGTACTCCATTAATGTCTGTAACTACAGAAGGTAATCCTGATTGTTTGGCTTTGCCTACATTAGCATTTGTTGTATTAACCTTGCCAGTACTAGGACTGATATAAGCTCTTTTTTCTTGTATTGCCATTGCATTACTCCTGATACATTATTTAGTTGACTTTTTTAACTGCGTATATTATAATATATTGAATTGTAAAGGATTTTTCATGAAACGCAAAAACTATCTTAATAATAAAGACTTGTTATTGGAAATACATAGGTCAAAAAACACATTCTGTTCTTATACAGAAAAAGAATATCATCAATATGATATTATTCTTCCTAGCATAGAAAAAATAAACATTAGAACTATTGCAGAAGCAAAAAGAAACAAAGCAAAACGCCTTTCTACTGCGGCTTATGAAGCTCGTAAAGAAGCAGGGGAGAAGGTTAAACAAGCAGAATGCGAAGTTGACTACAAAAAGATCACAAAAGAAGAACTAATTTTCCGTGTAATGACATTTGATCATATTCCGGATGATCCTACTAGAAAGAAAAATCCTAAAACTGTAGCAGATCATAAAGTAAAATTAAATTTTCCTCCATTTGTACATTATAAGTTTGACGAAGACGGTGAATTACAACTTGTAGGGAAAAGTCATTGGGTAGGAGGCATGGAAAATGGTTATTTTGATAGAGATCACGGTCAAGCAACTAATAAACTTGCTCTTATGTGGATGAAATTATGCGATCGTTATGCTACTCGTGGCAATGTTCGTGGTTATACCTATAATGACGAAATGCGTGGACAAGCAATCCTACAATTAGCACAAATTGGCTTGCAATTTGACGAATCTAAAAGTCAAAATCCATTTGCATACTACACTGCGGCAGTTACTAACTCATTTGTTAGAGTTATTAACATTGAAAAACGCAATCAGAACATTCGAGACGATATTTTAGAAATGAACGATATGAATCCTAGTTATACACGACAACATGCAGGCGAATGGGAAGCGGCTCTGAAAAGAGAAAGCGAAAATAACGATTAAATCTTTGGTTGACTTTAACATTTTCTTTTGTTATACTAACAAAAGAGGTATAGACATTGTTTAAAAAAGCAGCAGTATTCACAGACATACATTTTGGACTTAAATCCAACTCGAAACAGCATAATCAGGACTGCGAAGAATTTGTAGACTGGTTTATTCAAACTGCAAAGGATCGTGGTTGCGAAACTGCTATCTTTTGCGGTGACTGGCATCACAATCGCAACAGTTTAAACATTACTACCATGGATGCAACACTGCGTTCATTGGAAAAACTTGGTCAAGAGTTTGAACAGTTCTTTTATTTCCCAGGCAATCACGATTTGTACTACAAAGACAAGCGTGATATCCACTCTGTGGAGTTCGGAAAGCATGTTCCCGGTGTAACTGTTGTTAACGAAATCACAGAAAGCGAAGATGTGTGCTTGGTTCCGTGGTTGGTAGGCGATGAATGGAAGAAACTTCAAAAGTCTACTGCAAAATACATGTTCGGACACTTTGAATTACCGCATTTCTACATGAATGCAATGGTACAGATGCCTGATCACGGTGAACTAAAAGCCGAACACTTTGTAAATCAAGAGTATGTGTTCAGCGGTCACTTCCACAAGCGTCAAAAGCAAGGCAAGATTCACTATATTGGTAATGCTTTCCCGCACAACTATGCAGATGCATGGGATGATGAGCGTGGTATGATGATACTAGACCGTGAGAACAATGCGGAACCAGAGTATATCAACTGGCCAGACTGTCCTAAGTACCGTACATTGAAACTTTCAGAGCTGTTAGACAAAACAGAAGAAATCATTAAGAGTAAAATGTACCTTAGAGTTACTTTAGACTTGCCTATCAGCTATGAAGAAGCTCAGTTTATCAAAGAAACTTTTATTACACAATATGATTGTCGTGAAATTACACTTATTCCGCAAAAACAGATCGAAGAAATTTCAACAAACATCGATATTCAACAGTTTGAATCAGTAGATCAAATTGTGAGTAATGAAATTTCTGCTATTGACTCAGATAACTTTAATAAAAAACTGCTATTGGACATTTACAACGAACTATGATACGCATCAAAGACTTAACTGTAAAGAATTTTATGAGTGTGGGCAACCAAACTCAGGCTGTTGACTTTAACAAGGAACAGCTAACTCTTGTGCTTGGTGAAAATTTAGACCAAGGAGGTGACGATTCAGGATCGCGCAATGGTACTGGTAAAACTACGATCATTAATGCTCTTAGTTATGCGCTGTACGGCCAAGCACTGACCAACATCAAACGGAACAATCTTATTAATAAGACTAATTCTAAGGGGATGTTGGTCACCCTACACTTTGAGAAAGACGGATTAGACTATAGGATCGAGCGAGGACGTTCTCCTAATGTATTAAAATTCTTTATCAACGAACATGAACAAGAAATGACTGACGAAAGTCAAGGTGATAGTCGTAAAACTCAAGAAGAAATCAATGAACTATTAGGTATGACCCACGATATGTTCAAGCATATTGTTGCACTTAATACCTATACCGAGCCGTTTTTGAGTATGCGGCAGAACGATCAACGAGCTATTATTGAGCAACTGCTAGGTATTACTATTCTATCAGAAAAAGCAGAAGTACTCAAGGAGCAGATTAGGCAAACCAAAGACACTATCCAAGAAGAAACTGCTAAAATTACTGCTATTCAATCAGCCAATGAAAAGATCCAAAGCACTATTGAGAACTTAAAGAAGACACAGCGAGCTTGGCAGGCTAAAAAGACGCAAGACACTGAAAAATTAGAGTCGAGTATTGCAGAATTAGAAGAATTAGACATTGATGCAGAGCTCGAAGCTCACGAAAAACTAGCAAATTGGACTGAAACAAACAATGCAATAACTGTCTTAAACAAAGAGAAAAGCACATTAGATGCTGCATTATTACAAGCCGATAAGCGTGTAAAAAAGATTGAAAAAGATGTATTAAATCTGGAAGATGCTACTTGTTATACTTGTGGGCAAGCGATTCACGAAGACAAAAAACAAGAAATTCTCAGTGAAAAAGCCAAAGAATTGGAAGAAAGCATAGCATATCAGACAGAAGTTAACGGAAAACTCGGCGAAGTGTTGAAGGGTTTAGAGGATTTAGGCGATATTAGTGCAAAGCCTATTACATTCTACGAAACTATTAAAGATGCCTATGAGCATAGAAACAACGTAGATAACTTAAAGCAAGCACTGATAAGTAAGACGCAAGAAGAAGATCCATATTTGTTGCAAATCAACGAATTAACTGAAACAGCCTTACAAGAAATTGATTGGACTCCGGTAAACGAGTTAACAAGTGTTAAAGAGCACCAAGAATTCTTGTTAAAACTGCTTACAAACAAAGATTCTTTTATCCGTAAGAAGATTATTGACCAAAATCTTGCATATTTGAACAATAGATTAACAAATTATCTGGATAGACTTGGTTTACCGCATCAAGTGTTGTTCCAAAACGATTTGAATGTTGAAATTACACAACTAGGACAGGATTTAGACTTTGATAACCTGTCAAGAGGTGAAAGAAACAGACTTATACTTGGTATGAGCTTTGCATTTAGAGATGTTTGGGAAAGTTTATATCAGAATATTAACTTATTGTTCATTGATGAGCTCGTTGACAACGGACTAGACTCTAATGGTGTTGAAAATGCACTTAGTGTTATCAAGAAAATGGGTAGAGAGCGTGATAAAAATGTATTCCTAATCAGTCACAAAGATGAACTAGTAGGCAGAGTCAATCATGTTATGAAAGTTGTTAAAGAAAACGGCTTTACCAGTTATGAAAATGATATTGAAATTGTAGACTAATGGACGAAACTCACGATCAATTAGTAAAGGCTTACTTAGAATATTTTAAAGCCAACGAAAAATGGGAAACTAGACGATCGTATCGTACCTATTATGCTACGCAACGTTGGCTTAGGCAAATACAAAAATTATCAAAGGCAAAACAAAAAGAAAACACAGAAATTTTTTATCAGAAGAAAGGCGAAAACAAGAACTGAGATACTATATAAGTTCATGCAGTGGACTTATGAAGGAAAAACAATAGACTCTATACCAGATGAGTATGAAGGATTTGTTTATCTTATCACTAATCTCACTACTGGGCAAAAATACATAGGCAAAAAACTAGCCAAATTCAAAACTACCAAACCACCGCTCAAAGGCAAAAAAAATAAAAGACGTGGATACAAAGAGTCAGACTGGAAAGACTATTGGGGTTCATCTGATAGACTCAACGCTGACGTCACTGCACTAGGCCCAGAAAACTTCACAAGAGAAATACTATACCTGTGTAAAAGCAGGGCAGAAATGTCATATATTGAGGCAAGAGAACAATTTGATCGTAGAGTACTGGAAACAGATGACTACTACAACGGTATCATAAATGTTCGTGTAGGCGGATCAGACAAGTTAAGACAGGCACTTATAGAACAGGCTAACAAAACCAATACTTAAGGTTGGCGGGCCGGATGTAATACCGCTGTGGAAAAACCGATGACAATGTAATCGGACACGTACACATTGAGCAAAACCCCAATGGGCGTAGATTGATGTAGATAGATTGTTGGCTGTCGAAAAACTGCACATTACACATAAAAACTCCTTAGCACTAGGAACGAGGCGGGAGGTAATGTATTATACAGAAAGCATAAGAGCGTCTTATGCACTCTATATAGTACATAATGTCGACGTAGGTTGGGAAAGGTCAGAGCCCATTGTGTAGCAGTATAACAAACACCTATTTCCGAGTCTCGGCAGAGCTTAACTCACATGAGAATTTTTTTGATGGAACCGTAACAGGTTCCGTCTGACCAAACATAATCTACATGAGTACTAAAACAGCTTCGCTAACGCTCGCTGTTGTTTTATATACGAAGTAAGTTAGTTTGAGCGATAGCGAAAACTAAATGAGCGTTAGCTCATTTCTCGTATAAATAATACATTAGGAGTAATACAATGCAAGTTTATGACATATTAGTAGAATCAAAAAAATTAGATGAAGCAAATCCCTTAGATTATATTAAAAGAACATTTGGTAGTACAGTTGCTGCTACTAAGATCGATATGGAAAAAGATGCAAAACGTCTTACTAAAGCATACCTTGATTGGGTTAAAAGCTCTAATGTAAAAACACCTGATACTAAATCATTGTTCCAATTTATGAAACAAGTTGGTCTTCCTATTAAGAGTGAAAAAGAAATTATCCAAGCTATTCGTGATAATCCAAGTATGTCTCGTAAACTAGGAGGTATGGGTAAAGCCATTGGCGGTGCTGTTAAGAAAGGCGCACAAGCAGTAGGCAAAGCTATGAAAGGTGCTGCTCCTATTAAACCTGATGCTAATAATCCTATTGTTGCAAAAGATAGCATGTATGAAACCATTGTATTTGAAGCTCCGCTAAAGCCCAGTGATATTCAGGGAATTATCGTACAACTTTCTAAGAAAGGATTAGGTATAACCGGTCCTGGAGACGTAGCCAAAGCAAAATACGCACCAGATGCAAATAAAACTAAGCAAGGTATAAGAACTACTGGTCAGCAAATGGGTGTAAAAGGTAGTCCTGAAAGAACTGCCAAAGGCATGGAAAAACTAGCAAAAGGTGAAGCCATTCCTGCAGCACTTGCAAAAGAACTAGCTCCGTTTGTTGAACCATTACAATCTATTATGAGTGATCCGCAACTTAGAAATAGATTTATTCAGATGACTAAAAAGTTAGCTGCAGATTCGCAAAAGGCTTAATAGAATGGTAGACCACTTTTCTTAGTGGTCTCCAAGTTTTCTTTAACTAACTGACCTATAATTTCTCTTTCTTCCATTGACAAGAAATAAATGTCATCTAAACTTAAACTCCCTCGCATATACCAACTCATACGATAAAGTTCTAGTTTAAAATTTTTAGTTTGTTGTTCTAGGACCTTGACTTCTTCTAAAATTCGCTCAGTCGGCCAGGTCAAGATCCTTATGCGAAAAAATGTGCTTGATCAAATACAATAGGAACATCAAATGTTTCTGGTGCTCCTTGTGCAATTTCTTCTTCGTCAGCTTGTACTTGCATTGGTTGTATTTGGAATTTTTTCTTTTGTGAATCTAAATGATCTAATATGCCTTTGAAAAAACTTTGTTCGCAATTTGCAACAAAGTCTTCTATCATATTACGATCGGTAACAATCTCTCCGTCAACTTCGATGCTTTGAATACTTTTTACTACTGTACCAATGTTTAACTCTGTAAGTTTTTTAAAACTCTGTCTAAACACTGCTAGTTTTTGTTCTTCTTCTATGCTTTGATCATTTACTAGAGCAAATACTCGCTGTTCTTCGAAACTTTTCATTGCCTGATCGGTAAAATCTTTATAAGTCAACGGTTTTAATTTTACTGTAAACTGACCAAGTTGAACAGTATCTTCAAAATCAATATTACCAAACTGTCCTAGTAAAATTCTTAGATCAACTGAAAATCCTTTTTCTATGTCAGTGTTAGGTACATTAATATTCATGTCCATCTGTTCACCAAATGTAGCAATTCGGATTGCAATAAGAACTGCATCTAAATCTAAGGTAGGCAAGTCCCAAGCATTTTTAATTGACGGAATACACGATTGTATAACATCAACAGTTGCTTGACCATTTAACAACGCATCAGGAGTTTTAAATGAAAGCTCATCCTTTGCAGTCATTGGGTAAACAGGATGTTCACCTGTTGGTAGAAAATCTAAACTGCCTTGTGGATAATATTTTCCTTTGCTAGGCAAGGTTAGATAAATTTTAGGCTGTCTATAATATTTCTGTAAAGGATTAGTTTGCTGATCCATTGATTTAACTCCGTATAAATACATTACAATCGTATGTATCTAATATATTTATATGCGCACTTAATGGGATTTGTATAATATGGCTGGTCCAGTAAAAGGCACAATCGGAAATGACGAAGTAGTACTCAACGATGCTGCCACCGAAACCACAATGCTCGAACTCGTTAAAGCTGTCGAAGCTCTTGCAAAGATTTCTTCTGGCGATGCTAGCCAAGCTAGGGAAGCACTTAAAGATCTAGGAAACAAATCTAATAAAGCAGGCGACAGTCTAGACAATCTTGCAGATTCTGCAGATAATGCTAGTGAAAAAATAAGTGGCTGGGAAAAAATAGGCAATGCTATAGGAGGATTTACTGAAGAAGTTCTTGTAGGTGGTATGCGTATCAGTGATTTTACTAGTCACATCACAGGTCTTATTCAAGAAATACCTTATATCGGTGGACTGCTAGGCGGAAGTATACAACTATTAGTTTCTACAATTGACAGCAACATTGATAACTTCCGAGAACTAACAAATGTAGGTACAGACTTCGGCGGAAGTTTGTTTAATGCACAATTACAAGCAACAAAAGCAGGACTGTCATTAGATACATTTACTAATGTTTTAACAAACAATGCAGATGCTCTCGCACTTATGACTGGAGGATCAACCAGTGCCGCCAGAGCATTTACAGAAATAAGTGGCAATTTGCAAAGAGAGTTTGGACCTAGATTTAGCGCACTCGGCATGACCATGGAAGAAACTGCGCAATTTACAGCAGATTATTTAGAACTTCAAACACGCCTAGGCAGATCGCAACGCATGGATAATTTTCAGCTTACTCAAGGAACTGCTGTGTTTATCGAACAACTAGATAGACTAGCAAAAGTAACTGGTAAACGTAGAGAACAAGTTGCCGCAGAACTTAAAGAATTTGCAGACGATAGAAGACTTAAAGCTCTGTTATCAGCATTAGATCCCGCAGTAAAAGCACAGATTGACGGAACATTGTCTTTGTTAAAAGGCGCAAGTCCAGACTTGCAAAACATTGTTACAGAACTTATTGGAACATCAGGTGTACCTATTTCAGATCAAGCAAAGGCGTTAGCTGTTATTAATCCAAGTCTTAGAAGCATGGCAAAAGGTCTGTCGGACGGAACGGTTACACAAGAGCAGTATGCCGAAGAAGTTAGAAAGACAGCAAGACGTATAGGAGCAAGTTCAATTGAGCAGGCTAGATTTAGATCACAATTAATTGCACTAGGTGTTCCTATAGCTGAAGTAGAGGCAATGTTAATTGGGTTAGACAATGTAGGTAAAGATCTTACTACAGCTCAACAACAGCAACTAGATGCAGCTACAAGAGGTAATCAAGGCTTGCTAGACTTCGAAAGAAGAATAACACAAGCCCGTAATGTAATTTTAGGTACATTAATCGAAAGCGGTATATTCCAAAGTCTAGAATACATGCTGAATGACATTGTTGATTTCTTTACAGGTCCAGACGGTATTGACACTGTTCGAGAAGCAGTAGGCGTAGTAGGAGATTTTATCAGCGGATTTGTTGCAGATGTTAAAGCCTTGGGTTTAGTTGAAACAATTAAAATGTATGTTTCAGATGCATTTAGTGGTCTCGGTGATATGATAAAACAGTTTATCTTTGGCTCTGACAAACCTTTAGACAACACACAAAAAATCAAAGAAACAGAAACTACAGTATCAAAGTTAGAAACAGAACGATTATCTCTACAAGAAAATATTATTGCAGGCAACTTGTCAGGAGAAGAAGCAGAAAAAGCGGCTGGAAAAATACAACAATTAACAAAACAAATTGATCATTTGAACGCTAAAAAAACAGAACTTGCTAAAGAACAAGGTCAAAAAGACGAAGGATTAGTAGGTGCAATTTTTGGAGACTTGACACTATTAGAAACTGCTGGGTTAACTATTGCAGGTATATTAGGCACAGGTGGTGCAGTTTATGTGGCATTTAAAGCATTTGCAACAGTTCTTGCAGGGTTTGGTGCTCCGCAGGTTATGGCTGGAGCAGCAGTTGTTGGCGGATTAGTGCTAGCATCAGGTGCAGCAGTTAAACTAGTAGGAGACGGTGTAGATAGTGTAGGAGACGGCTTGCTTAAAGTAGCAGATGCTATGGAGCAAATGTCTAAAATACAAGGTGCTGATAATATTAAGACTATTACAGATGCACTAGGCGATTTAGGTCCTGCACTTTTATTCTTAATTGGTAACAATGTATTTGATAAAATAGCAAAATTCTTTGGATCAGGTTCTCCATTTGACAGTTTAATTGAAGGTGTTAATAAATTTGAATCTGCTAATATGCAAGCAGTTAGCAACATTAGAGATGTAGGCACAGGATTAGAAGCCTTGTCAGGAGTAACAAATGATCTTGACACAACGCCAATTATAAGTTATACTGAAGCTATAGAAGAACTAGTTGAAGCGTTGAATAAATTAAATGACGAATTAGCTGAAGACAATGAAGGTATACTTGGAGGTGGTACCGGCGTTGCAGCTGCAGATTTACTGCAAAATGTAACCGGAGGTGGACGTTCAGACAAGCTAGATGAGTTAAATAACACTATGATGATGGTTCTACAAACCTTGCAACAAATGAATAACACTGGACGCAGACAACTAAGAGCAACAGAAGGAATGGGCAACACAGTCCAATAAAATAATGAGCTGGAAAAAATACTTTACACCTGTACCAACAGGAAATAATACATCAGGATCGTACAGTCCAATGGGCGGTAGAGCTTCAGGCGTTCAGCCAGGACCTGCACAAACGAATTATTCATCATATCTTCCAGATGTTTACGTAGGCTCACCTAATCGTGTTGAGCGTTACGGACAATACAATACAATGGATTTAGATTCAGAAGTAAATGCTGCTCTTGATATTCTTGCTGAATTCTGCACACAACAAAACAAAAGAAATAAAACAAACTTTATCATAGACTTTAAAAAAGAAGCAACTAATTCTGAAGTAACTATTATCCAGCAATATCTACAGCAATGGTGTAAAATACAAAAGTTTGAAACTAGAATGTTTCGTATATTCCGTAATATTTTCAAGTACGGTGACGGATTCTTTATTCGTGATCCTGAAAATAAAAAATGGTATCACGTAGATCCTGCAAATGTAACTAGTATTATTGTAAATGAAAGCGAAGGCAAAGAACCTGAGCAGTATATTATTAAAAACTTTAATATGAATTTTAGAGATATGGTTGCTACAACACCATATCAAACAAATGGTAATGTTACAGGTGGCGGCGACGGATATTTAACAGGTGGCGTTCGCGGAATGACCGGCGGACAACAACACAGCACACAGGGTAGTCGTTTCCAAAGAGAAGAAAACGAAATAGCAGTAGATGCAAAGCATATGGTACATCTAAGTCTGTCAGAAGGATTAGATAACAACTTCCCGTTCGGTAATTCATTATTAGAAACAGTATTTAAAGTATTCAAACAAAAAGAATTGCTTGAAGATGCGATCATTATCTATCGTGTCCAAAGAGCTCCAGAAAGAAGAGTATTCTACATTGATGTGGGTAACATGCCTTCACACCTTGCTATGCAGTTTGTGGAGCGTGTTAAAACGGAAATTCATCAAAGACGAATCCCATCGGCAACAGGGGGAGGCCAGAATGTTGTAGACAGTTCGTATAATCCCCTGTCAATCAATGAAGATTACTTCTTCCCACAAACAGCTGAAGGGCGTGGTTCTAAAGTAGAAACACTACCAGGCGGCACTAACCTAGGAGAGATTGATGATCTTAGATATTTTACTAATAAGCTCGTACGCGGTTTACGAATACCTTCCAGTTATCTCCCTACAGGAGCTGATGATTCAGCAGCTCAGTACAACGACGGCAGAGTAGGTACAGCATATATTCAAGAACTACGGTTTAACACTTATTGTGAACGTCTTCAAACTCTTTTAGTAGAAGAATTTAATCAAGAGTTTAAGCGTTATCTACTAGAAAAAGGTGTAAACATTGATACGTCAATGTTTGATCTAGCTTTCCAGCCACCACAGAACTTTGCTGCATATAGACAAAGTGAAATTGATAATGCTAGAATTCCTACATTCCAAACAATGGCGAGTATTCCATTTATTTCTAATCGCTTTGCTATGAAGCGTTTCTTAGGATTATCAGAAGAAGAACTTGCAGAAAACGAACGTCTATGGCGTGAAGAAAACGATGAAAATTTAGTTCCGCCAGATGCTGACATAAGTGGAGAAATGCGCTCTGCTGGTATTAGTGGCGCAGGAATTGATGCAGATATAGGCGGAGCAGAAGAAGTAGTTCCTGATGCAGATACTATGTCAGGCGGCGAAGGCGAAGGACCAACATCGGCAACTGATGCAGAAGTAGCACCAACAGCACCTCCTACGGAATAAATACTATTATGATTTTAAGAGAATTCTTTTACATTGACCAAACTACTCTAGAAACTGAGGAAGATAAGTTTTACGATCCTTCTTCAGATAGTTCTGTGCTTGATAAATCTGATAAAAGAAAAACACGTCTTACTCTTAGACAAATAAACAAAGCTCGTAAAGCTGCTGAAGCACACAAAGAAATGAAAGCAAAGGATCTTTCTTTTATCAAGCAAATGTACGGAATTGCCGCAAACGCTGAAACAGTGTAAACATGCCCAAAATAGATAAAAGTCTCTATTCAAAAGAAGAAGCTGCTCGTCTAATGGAACAGCGTCGAAAAGACAAACAACAAAAACTTGTAGAAGTTACTGAATTAGTAACTCCTCCGCAGTCTACTCCAAACCGTATTATTAAACCATTAGACAATTTTGAAAGTCCTATTGGATTTGTACTAGGAAACGGAACAAGTAGAGCACCTGTAGAAATAAATGATTTGTTAAAATTAGGAACAGTTTATGCGTGTAATGCTGTATATAGAACACATCGTCCGCATTATCTAGTTGCTGTTGATACTAAAATGGTTTTAGAAATTGCTAAAACCGGCTATCAACAACAAAATCATGTTTATACAAATTTTAACAAAGCATATACAAAGTTTAAAAGATTAAACTTTTTTGAGCCTAGTCTAGGATGGAGTTCAGGACCAACTGCATTACATCTAGCAAGTAGTCATGAAAAAGAAGAAATTTATATACTAGGATTTGATTACAAAGGAATAGACGATAAAGTAAACAATATATTTGCTAACACAAACAATTATAAAAAATCTACAGATAAAGCAACTTATTACGGAAATTGGTTACGTCAAACTGGTATTGTAATACAAAAAAATCCACAAAAGAGATATATACGAGTAACAAACAAAGAATGTTTTATACCTGAACCATTAACAAAACTAGGCAATCTTACACACATGAAAATTGACGATTTCATGGAAAAATTCGGGCTAAACCCTGCAAGATCCTAGTTCCTACAAAAAATGGCTCAAAATGAGCCTATATCTACGTACATTTCTGTATAAATGTTAAATAGTAATGACAGCCTTACCATAGGTAAAAATTTTATATTATACAGGAGAATATTATGACTGATCGTAACAAGTTTGAAGAAATGCTTGAGCTACTTGTCAACGAAGACAAAGCAGCAGCAGAAGAACTATTCCACGAAATCGTGGTAGAAAAATCACGCGAAATCTATGCTACTATGCTAGAAAGTGATATCGAAGAAGATGAAGAAGTTGAAGAAGCAACTGACGAAGAAGTTGAAGAATCATCAGACGAAGAAGTAGATGAAGCTACTGACGAAGAAGTTGATGAATCATCAGACGAAGAAGTTGACGAAGGCTTTGATCTAGAAGAATTTGAAGTTGAAGCTGATGACGACATGGACCCAATGGGCGACATGGGCGGAGACGCAGACGACATGGACCTAGGTCCAATGGGTGACGAAGAAGAAGGCGAAGGCGACGACGCTATGGACGACCTAGAAGACGCACTTAACGCTTTACAGCAAGCGTTTGCAGAATTAGAAGCTGAACAAGGCAAAGGCGAAGACGAAGAAGACGAAGAAGGCGAAGAAGAGCCTGAAGAAGAGTCATTTGCTTTTGAATCAGACGACGAAGAAGTCGAAGAAGCAAGCGACGAAGAAGTTGAAGAAGCTTCAGAAGAGGAAGTTGACGAATCAGTACAAAAGTCAGCTGCTGAAATGATGCGCGAATATGCAACAATGGTAAAAGGCGGCTTCGGTGAGAATATTGGCGGCGACAATGGTGCAAATGCAAAATCACCAGTAGCTGGCAAAAATGATATGGGTGGCACAGCATCTAATCTAAACCAAGGTAAAGATAATGAAGCAGGTGATCACGCAGGTCTTGGTGACATTAATCCTAAAGAACATCCAGAGGCTAGTAAGCAAACTAACAAGCCAGGCGGAAACAAAGCTACGAAAATGAGTAGCACTAAAGGACATGGCGCTGAGAAAAAGCAAAGCGGTGGTGACAACGGCGCAAACGCTAAGTCTACTATTGGCAGCTAATAAAAAGGACCAAGGATGAACTTTTTACGAGAGCATTTGACATTCGACCAGGCAGGTATTGTGGTTGAGTCACAAAACGAAGGCAAAGACCTTTATATGAAAGGTATTGTCATTCAAGGTGGCATTCGCAACGCTAATCAACGAGTGTATCCTGTAGACGAAATTGGCAGGGCTGTCAAAACTCTCAACGATCAAATTAGCGGAGGTTACAGTGTTCTCGGCGAAGTAGATCATCCAGAAGGCCTTAATATTAACCTAGACAGAGTAAGTCATATGATCACAGAAATGTGGATGGATGGCCCAAATGGCTATGGCAAGTTAAAGATCTTACCAACCCCTATGGGACAACTAGTGCAAACAATGGTACAATCCGGAGTTAAATTAGGTGTTTCATCTAGGGGATCTGGTGAGGTTAACGGAGACGGCGACGTTTCCGGATTCGAAATTATTACCGTGGATGTAGTGGCACAGCCATCTGCTCCGGGTGCATATCCAACTCCAATTTATGAGCATCTCATGAATGCGAGAGGTGGAATGAAGGCTTATGAACTAGCACAGGCAACTAAAGAAGATCCAAAGGCACAAAAATACTTAGAACAATCGTTGATTAATATAATCAACAAACTCCAATAACGAGGAGAATAATATGTTGGATGCACTGAAAACACTTTTTGAGAACGATGTTGTTTCTGAAGAAGTTCGTGCGAGTATCGAAGAAGCATGGGACGCTAAGATTAAAGAAAATCGTCAAGCGGTAACTGCTGAACTTCGTGAAGAATTTGCTAAAAAGTATGAGCATGACAAGCAGACTATGGTTGAAGCTCTTGATTCACTAGTGAGCGAAAAGCTACAAAGTGAAATTGAAGAATTTGCTGAAGACCGTAATCAATTAGCAGAAGCAAAAGCAAAATATGCTGTTGCAATGCGTGAAAATGCTGACCTACTTAAAACATTTGTCTTGAATCAATTAGGCAAAGAAGTTGGCGAATTACATGAAGACCAAAAGGCAATGGCTACTAAGTTTGCTAACCTAGAGGAATTTGTGGTAGAAGCACTAGCTAAAGAAATTGCAGAGTTCTACGAAGATAAGAAAGATCTAGCTGAAACAAAGGTACGTTTAGTTAGAGAAGCAAAATCACAGTTTAACGAAATTAAAAAGAGTTTTGTTAAGCAAAGTGCAGCTCTTGTATCTGAAACAGTTGACAAGCAACTCAATAGAGAAATTGGACAACTTAAAGAAGATATCGAAACTGCCCGCCAAAATGATTTTGGACGTAGAGTTTTTGAAGCATTCGCAGGTGAATATACTAACAGTTTGTTAAATGAAAAGAGTGAAACTGCTAAACTATTAAAAGTAGTAGAACTTAAAGACAAGCAGTTAGCTGAAGCAAAAGCAGCTGAACAAGAAAAACAAGCTCTTGTTGAAAGCAAAGAAGCTGAGCTTAAGAAACTTGCAGAAAATGCTCAAAGAAAAGACACAATGCACGAGTTACTTGCTCCATTAAGCAAGCATCAGCGTGAAATTATGACAGATTTACTGGAATCAGTCCAAACGCCTAAATTAAAAACAGCGTTTGACAAGTATCTACCAGCAGTAATTGATGGTAAAACTCCAGCAAAGCAGAAGGCACAATTAACAGAAGGCAAAGAAGTAACAGGCAATAGAGAAACAAAAACAACTGACACAGTTGACGAGAATGTAATCAGCATCCGTCGACTAGCTGGACTTAATTAAGGAGAATAAAATGTCAGAACTATTAGAAAGTCGCTGGCAGGAAACGAAAAGCGCACTTCTAGAAGGCCTACAAGGCACAAAGAAGTCTGTTATGGCTGCGACACTTGAGAATACACGTAAGTATTTGTCAGAAAGTGCAACTGCAGGTGCTACTTCTGCTGGTAACGTTGCAACATTAAACCGCGTAATCCTTCCTGTAATCAGACGTGTTATGCCTACAGTAATTGCTAACGAATTAGTTGGCGTACAACCAATGACTGGTCCTGTAGGACAAATTCACACACTACGTGTACGTTACAGCGATACTGCTGATGACGCTACAGCAGGTGAGGAAGCATTATCACCATTCAAGATTGCACTTGGATATTCAGGTGACGAAGCTGGATCAGATGCAGGTAAAGCTGCTTCTACAGCTACATTAGAAGGTGCTGCTGGTAACAGACTAAGCATCCAGATCTTAAAGCAAACAGTCGAAGCTAAGACTCGTAAGTTAAGCGCACAGTGGACTTTTGAAGCTGCGCAAGACGCACAGTCAATGCACGGCATCGATGTTGAAGCTGAAATCATGGCTGCACTAGCACAAGAAATTACTGCTGAAATTGACCAGGAAGTACTACACTCACTACGTAGCCTAGCTGGTAACGCAGTTGAAACTTACAACCAAGCGGCTGTAAGTGGTACAGCTACTTTCGTTGGTGACGAACACGCTGCTCTAGCTGTTCAGATCAACCGTGCAGCTAACATCATCGCTCAACGTACACGTCGCGGTGCTGGTAACTTCGCTGTTGTATCACCATTAGCGTTAACTATCCTTCAGTCAGCAACTACTTCAGCGTTCGCAAGAACAACTGAAGGTGCTTTCGAAGCTCCAACTAACACTAAGTTTGTTGGTACACTAAACAACGCAATGAAAGTATATGTTGATACATATGCAGCTGATTCTACTAACGTACTTGTTGGTTACAAAGGTACTTCAGAATCAGACGCGGCAGCATTCTACTGCCCATACATTCCATTAATGTCAAGTGGTGTGGTTCTAAACCCAACTACGTTCGAACCAACAGTTTCGTTCATGACACGTTATGGTTATGTAGAACTATCAAATACAGCGTCATCTTTAGGTAACGCTGCTGATTACCTAGCAAATGTTGCTATTACTAACGGTAACGTATCGTTCAGCTAATAGTTACTTAGGTAATTAAAATTTAAGGGTGGCTTCGGTCACCCTTTTTTTATATCTTGTAAAAGATAAATACATTTGTCAGATAGTGTGCCGCAAGGCGGACTTATGCTGTACCCACAGCGTAGCGGCTAGAACCCGCATCGGACTTCTATAAAGGAGAAAACAAATGGGACGTCCATTAAATAAAAGATACTTAGGTGATCCAGAAACACCAAATCAACGTGTAGTAGGATCAGAAACAGAAAATAACTTTCGTGTAGAATGTAACACAGGTAACGGTGCTGTAGACACTGGATACATTGTTGCACAAAAAGGTACTAATAAGTTTAAAGTAACTGACGGAACAACTACACTTGATTGCCGTTTAGTTAATAAAGCTACTGCTTCGTTAACAGAAGGCGAAATGGTAATGTTTGGCTCAGACGGAACTGGTAATAGAATTACCCTTAAAAAGGTAACAGGACATAAAGCAGTGGATTTCGACAACAATGTCTACACATGGACTATTGAAGACGATTCTACAGAATCAATTGTTATCCTAACAGCTATCTAAAGTAATAGGGGCTTAGGCCCCTAGTTTAAGGATTATAAATGTCTAAGTATGTAAACGTACCAGGTGGTGATTATAAATTAACCGTCCAAGAAGGCGGAACAATTACTCTTGACACAGGTCTTGTTCAAGGAACTGTTTATGTTACTGGTAATCTTGTAGTAAGTGGTACACAATCATATCTAAATACTACAGATACAGACATTAATGATAACATAATTACTCTTAACTACGGCGAAACTGGTACAGGTGTTACTCTAGGTACAAGCGGAATACAGATAGATAGAGGTAGTGTATCAGATGCACAAATACTATTTGATGAAAGTATAACGTGGCAAGACCCTGTATCACAAACTAGTGTAAATGGTGCATTTCATTTAAAATTAGCAAACGGAAATACTGTAGGTTTAAGAACTACTGCTATAGACACTGCTGGCGGAAATTTATATCTTATTAATTCAGGCACTGGAGTAATAAGTGTAAATGGCGCGAGTAATTACGAACGTAATGTATTTGAGTACATTCCTGCAACAAACACTATTAATCTTGCAGGCGGAGCATATAACGGTGCTGAAGATCCAGATTTTATTCCTAATGCAAAAGGCGTAATAGATTATGTTACATCTTATTTTGCAGGAGTATTCCAAGCACGAATTGCAGAAGGTGTAATTACACCAACATTTGTAGAAGCAGATGATTTTGAAGTTACAGGTTCTGCAAGTGTAGTAAAAGTAGGCATAGATAATAATTTAGTTGCTGAATTTTATAATGACAGATTAGAATTAACGGATTTAAAAATTGAAGGTACAAAAATTGAAACTCTAAATAGTAATGCAGATATAGAGTTGCGTACCTGGGGTACAGGAAGTGTTATAGTTGATGATACACTTGTTATCAAAACATCAGCGTCAACACCGAGTTCTCCCGCTAACGGATTAAAATTATATGTAGAGACCCCTGGACCAGGAGATACAGGACTATATTACGTAGACGATAGTGATAACACTGACGAGCTCGTAAGTAAAAACAGATCACTATTATTAAGTATGATATTTTAGGAAACAATATGGCTATTCAAAATGCAGCATTTGGCGTAGATCCAGTAACATTAGTAGATGTTCCTGCAGGAAAAAGTTACGCTATTTTAACGGTACTAGTATGTAATACTGCAATACCAAATCCGTTAGCTCCAGAAGCAAATGTAACTAACTTTGACATGTTTCTTGTTCCAAACGGACAAACAGCAGGAAATCAAAATTTAGTTTTAAATACAGTAGAATTACCTGCTGGTGAAACATTTACCTTTGACAGTGAAAAAGTTGTATTAGAAGAAGGTGACAGATTAATTATCCAAGGTGAAAGTCCTGATGTATTATCAGCAACAGTGAGTTATTTGGAAGTATAATATGCGTTTAGTTAAATCACAGACTACAGATTCTAGATTTTTTGGCGGACTTAGAAATAGAAAAGTTGGTGTAAATGTAGAGCCTGTATCTGATAGAATTGATTTAGTAAGTACAAACGCTGTTGTTGCACCTACTGGGACTACAACAGAACGTTCTAATGTTCCTGTAGAAGGAATGATTCGTTATAATTCTACTACAAGTGAACTAGAAGCATATCAAAATTCTGCTTGGAGAAATATTAGATACAAAGAACCAACTACTATTACTAGACAAAATTATGTCGGTAATGGCGATGATGTGTATGGTCCATTAGACGACGGAACCGGAACTGCTAATTTTGTTCCTAACACAGACGGAATAGTAGTAATTTTAGGTAACGTTTGGCAAGTAAGTGGTGATCATTATAATATTAGAACACAAGCAGAAGTAACAACGGGCGGAGCATTTGAAGGGAACAATGCTCCATATAATGATGCAGGATATTATATACAATTTACCAGTGATCCGCCTTTTGGAACAAACATTAGAGTGTATCATAATTTTGACAAATAATAAATACAATATCATGGTAGGAGAACAACATGGCATCGCTTAAAAAATTATTAGGCAGCAAAAATTTAGAAATTGAAGAAAATAATCTTGAAAAAGGCAAGATTTTTTCATACACATTGGGCGATAATTGTCATAACATGTGTTGCGGTCCTAGATTTTGTGCTCCTAGTAACGGAACAGTAGTATTAGAAATTTGGGGAGCTGGCGGATCGGGACCAAAAATGTGTTGTTGCGGTGGCGGTTTCGGCGGAAACAGCGGAGCGTATGCTAGAAAAACATTTAGTATAAATCAAGGCGCAATGATTTGTGGTTGGTTAGGTGAAGCATGTGCAAATTCTAATGCTGATTTTAAAGGATGCTCAACAGCAACTTGTGTAATATATAACATGGATTGTTGTGGTAATTGTAATCCAGGTTGGGGTTGTATGTGTGCCGAAGGCGGACGTGGCGGCATGTCAACTTGTTCACACCTTTGTCCGATATTTTGTTGTTTAGCGCAATGTTTCTGTGCAACCACTCGCGGTGACGGTTGTGGCACACTTTGTAATTTATGTGCCGATGGATCAGGCTGGATGGCTCAAGCATACGGTGGAGACGTCAATGCTCCGGGCAGAATAAGTTGTTTAACTTTAAATTCTAGTAGTCCTTGCGATGTTTGCCACTGGCAACACCATATTGCTACAGCACCTTACACGTTTTCACAAAACGGCGGAACGTCAACAAGTGGATCAGAATTAGACAATAGTTTTTCACGAAGTGCAGGAAGTGTAATTTATCAAGTAGTACACGGATTAAACGGTTTAAACAGATCTCCTGGAACAGGTACCTGGCAGGCAGCATGCTGGGCATCTACAAGAAGTTGCGGTTGTTACGAAACACAGGCTTGTGGATATCTCCTACCTTACGGCATGGGAGCACCAGCAGGTGTTCCATGTAATGCTGAAAGAGATTCAGGATATCGTGGCGGTCCAGGCTCTATGCGTGTTAAGTTTATCGAAAGTTAAACTAATAAATACTGTGTCAGGAGAGTAGTTGATGGCACAGGGAATAGGTAGGATTGGCGGGCCAGTCCTACAAGAAAATCTTCAAAGAAAAGATCTAGTACAAGATTCAATTGCGAATCTTTCATTTAAGAATCAAAACGGTGATACACCTCTCTTATATATTAATGTTATTGATAATAAGATAGGTGTTAATCGTTCCTCTAACGACCCCGATGCAGCTATTAATGTTACAGGAACTTTATCTGCAACTACTCATCTAGCAGATACTGCATTACTTGGTAATGTTAGCATAAACGGTAATAAAATAATCAATCTCGGAAGCAGTCCTTTAACATTTACTGCTAATAATGTTGATATTAATTCTTTAACTACTCCGCAAATTAATATCAATAACAATACAGTTTCTACATATAATACTAATACAGATTTAGAATTTTCTGCAAACGGCGCTGGCGAAGTACGAATACTTTCAGATGCAGAAGCATATGCTGGTATACAACTAGATGCTATATCTGCAACGTCGCTGAATGCATCAGGTAATGTACAGGCAGGAAGATTTTTATTAAATGATTGGATAATCGATGATAATTTTATAGACGTTAATAGCTCAAATGCAGATCTAGAACTAGCAGCCAGCGGTGCAGGCAAAGTTATATTCGATTATTTAAAAACAGATCAAAATTTTACAGCACTAGATCCTATTGCAGATTTTGCAAATATAAATTTAAACACAGTTAACCAAACAGGAAGTACAACAGTAACAGGCGATGTTAGTGTTAACTATAGTGACTTTATAGATAAAGAAACTTTAACAATACCCGGAGACAGTGTTTTAGGCGACCATGCTATACAAGGTAATGCTATTAAGTCAACTATATCAGACGGCGATGTTAATATAAACACAGCTGGAACAGGTATTATTCATCTATTAGATGATACATTTATTGACGGGAGTTTACATGCTACAGGTGATATTACTCTAGAAGGTAATATTGTATTTGGTGATGATAGTTCAGTCGACACTGTTGCGTTTAACGCAGATGTAAATGACAATGTTAATCCTAACCAAGATTTAAAATACGACTTAGGTAAAGAAGGTAAGACTTGGGGAGAAGTACATACTGTACTTTTGAATGGTCAAGATATTGCATCTGCTGTTGTAAATCTAGGAGGCGTGGATCTAGGAACAGGACAAGGAAATATTTATTATGTTGCTGTTAACGGAGACGATGCAAACTCAGGAGATCATCAACAAAAACCTGTTGCTACACTTAAACGTGCCTTAGAGCAAGCAGATACAAGTAGTTTACCTGCACAAATTTATATTTTCCCCGGTGAATATCAAGAAGAATTTCCACTTACTGTCCCTGCAAACACAACTATTACAGGTACAGATATTAGAAATACAATTATCTATCCTGATACAAGTAGTTACGATCAAGATGCATTTTTGCTTAACGGCGAAACAACAATTGAAAACCTAAGTATACAAAATTTTTATTATGACATTGTAAATGACACAGGCTATGCCTTCCGTTTTGCCCCTGGGGCTATTATTACTTCTAGATCTCCTTATATTAGGAACGTTACTGTAATTACTAAAGGAGCACAATTAAGTGCAGCAGATCCAAGAGGTTTTGACAGTGGAGATGCTGGACGAGGGGCGTTAATAGATGGTGCCGCAGTAGATCCAAACAGCGAACACGCAAGTATGTTGTTCCATTCAGTGACATTCATTACTCCTGGCGTTGATTGTATTACAATGACAAATGGAGTTAGAGTTGAGTGGTTAAATTCATTTACATATTTCGCTGACAGAGCATTATACGCCAAAAACGGAACAACAGGACATCTAAGTGTTGACGGAAGTACTGTAGAATATGGTGCAGAAGTAAGAAGCATAGGCTCTGCAACAATCTACGGTAATAAAGGTGTTGTTGCAGACGGCAATGATGTAATAATTTATTTGGTAGGACATAACTTTTCCTATGTTGGTAGCGGAAAGAGTGTAACTAATGATCCTACTCTTACTATACAAGAAAATGAAACTGAAGAATTAAACAATGGTAAAGTTTATTTTACTAGTACAGACGTATTAGGAAACTATCGTGTAGGCGAGCGTTTTGTTGTTGATGTTGAAACTGGAAACACAACATTTGCTTTAGATACTATTAGTTTAGAAAACGGTAATACTATAACTATTTCGGACGGTTCTAATGCTACTATACTTGCAGCAGATAAAATTGATTTAACACCATTTGTATTTCAAAATAATACAATTAGTACAAAGACTGGAGCAATTGACTTAACAAGTTTAACAAACACTGTTAATATGTTAAGTGATGTAAATGTATCAAGTAATACTACAGTTCTACAAGATATTAATGTAACTGGTAGTGTTATTAGCATAGGTGATACAGCAGTAGATCAAGTATCATTTAACGCAGATATAGAACAAGATATCATTCCTGGCAGCGACAGCGGATTTAATTTAGGTAGCGATACAAACGCCTGGGGTAATGCTTACATAGGACAATTTGTAGGTGATACCATTTCTATAAACGACAATTATATTACTACTACAGAAACAAACGCAGATTTAGAACTACGTGCGAACGGAACTGGCAGAATATATATTCCTAGTAACAATGTACAAATAGATAATGGATTAGGTGTAAATGGTGTAACAGATTTACAAGATGTAGTTATTAACGGACTGGTAACACATGCAGGTAATAGAACTCAAACTGGAAACTTATCTACAGACAATTTAACTGTCACACAAGACTTAAATGTACAAAGTAATTTTAATCACGAAGTGAACATTGCCGGTAATGTAATAACTGCTTCACCTGTTCCACAATCGGCTATTATTAACGTCGATATTACTTACAGAGCACAGCCTTGGTGGCGTATTGACGATCCGGGAGATTTTCAATGGTACACAACTGCAAATGTTTTTCTTATACATGAAGATACAGATAATATATCTAGTCTTGTTACTGACGCTGTTAGTTTTGCTGTGTATGACTCCAATGACACTTTAGTAGTAGCATACAGTAATTTTACTGTAGCAACATATGGCAGTCAAGCATACAGACTTTATGATGGAGATATAATTTATCCGCAAGGAATTACCGAAGCAGATATCGACGGATTATTCACTGTAAATCAAGATTATACAATAAAATATTTGCCTCAAGGTAAAGATATTTTAAATCTAGAAAATAATAATTTACAATTACAAGCCAACGGTTCTGGTAATGTTATTTTAGATGAAAATACACAAGTAACAAATAACATCACAGTTGATGGAGATTTAAATCTTGTAGATATAACTGCTGAAAATTTCACCGCAGAAAGATTTTTAGTTGATGATGTACAAGTAGGCGGTGGACTTGAAGGATTTGTATACAACGACACAACAGATAATAGAACTCAATGGGTTTATGAAAGACGAGGCAGCGGAACTAATTGGACTCATTACATATATCTATACTATAAAGGAGATTTAATAGCAACTTATGTAACTAGCAGTACAGGTAGTAGCGGATATATTTCTAGCAGATTCACCCAAGACACTGTAACTTACCAAGGTCAGGTATGGAATCGTGGTGAATTAATTACAACAACTGACCCAGACTACTATGACGGTAATGAATCATTCCAAGAATTTTGGAGGTTCGAAATAGAGAAAGTAGGAGCTACTGCACCAAATGCAAACAGTATTATTAGTAACAATAATTTAGAACTTCAAGCAAGCGGAACTGGCGAAGTTGTTTTTGACAATCTACAAGCAGATCAAGATTTGACAGTTGCAAATAATACCACACTAGTTTCTACAAACATAAATGGTACACTTACACACGTTGGTGATAGAACTCAAACAGGCGATTTAACGGTAACAAATCTTACCATTACAGGTGATTTAAATATTGTACAAGGTGCGCAACTAGAAGAAATATTATTTGATGACAATGTTATTACCAGTACATCAACTAATGCTGATTTAGAATTCAGAGCTACTGGTACTGGTAGAGTAATAATAGACGAACCATTAGACGCTTTTAATCTAACAACTAATATACTAACATTAGAAGGTTTAAATGTCAACGGAGTAAGCGGTGAAACATTTAATTTAGAAAATATTGATTTATTCGACAATGTAATTACAACTACGCTATCTAATAGTAATTTAGAACTTAGAGCTAATGCATCGGGTACAGTTAACTTAGAAAACATTAGAATTAAAACTTCAATGTTTACAGATGTAGATCCTATTATTTTTAATTCAGGAATTATTACTCTTAATACTACAAATAGTTTACCATTACCACAAGGAAGCACAGCACAGTGGAGTTTAGAAGCAGGAAGTATTAGATACAATTCCGACGATGATTTATTTGAAGGGTTTGGCGCAAACATACAAACATTTGATCAATTATATTCTGCAGATAGACTTACAAATGTTATTGCAAATTCTAATAACAATCATCTAGAATTTACTGTAAACGGCACACAAGTAGGAAACATAGATTTTAACAGTGTTAACTTCCACGGACTACAGGCAGATAGTGTGTTAATAGATAACAATGAAATTACAACTGTAGACTCAAATGCAGATCTAGAATTTAGAACAGAAGAAACTATCACACAATATGTTGCAGAGTTAACAGCAAATGAAACACTGGTAGATGCTAGTTTAACGTATGGTAAACAAACTATAGCAGTCAACGATGAATACATTGCAATAGGTGATCCTAGCAGCAACGAAGATACATATTTAGGCGGTAAAGTAATGATCTATAATCGCCAAGGTGATTATCAGTACACCATTTATGACCCAGCAAATGAAAGTCTTAAGCTATTCGGCGGATCTGTATCTTTAAATGAAAATAATATTTTAATAGCAGGGGCATATAATACACCTCCTAGCGGACGAGGCGCAATTATTATATACAATGTTGAAACTCAAGAACAGTTATTACGTGTTACAGGACCAACCAGTAGCAGTGATCTTGGTTGGACTACAGCTATTAATAATAGGTATGCGTTTGCATCTATGGTTGGCGATACTCAAATTGACAGTGTAAGAGTCTATGATTTGTATCAAGATCCGCCGCAACTTGTTCGAACAATTACACATCCTACAAGAACTGATCCAGTTAACAACGACTCGTTCGGTTATACAATAGCAGCTGATGAAAATTATCTTGCAGTATATTCTACTAAGGATGATGGACAAATTTTTATATTTGAGTTAGAAGATTTTACTCTTATAGACACATTAAATGCTCCATTTAGAAACGCTTGGTATATGTATTACATGCAGATACGAAAAGGAAAATTGTATCGTCATGAAGAAATTGCGCCTTTAGGAAGCGATAATATACAATTTGTTATATACGACATTGCATCGCAGACTGTGTTAAATACAATCCAAACCGTAGGACCTAATACAGGGTTAGGAAATTGGCATGCAGACGACAATTACATTTATGCTGCAGATCCTAACGCAGGCGACGATTTTGTTCATGCATATAATCAAACAACTGGTAATTTAGATTATCAAGTTAATGTACCCGTAGGCGAGAATGTAGATATTAACTTATATTCGTATAACAATGAACTGTTTGTAAGAACAGTAACCGCAGTACATAGATTTAAAGCACCTAAAATACTTGTTAACGATTTAGAAATTGTCAATGATTTTATTAAACATTATAACACAGGTGCATTTGAATTTACTAGCACAGGTGTTGGTTATGTTAAATTTGATGGCGGCACAGGATTAGTTATTCCAGCTGGCTCTACAGCAGGCAGAGGCTCAAATGCTGTAGTAGGTGAAACACGCTGGAACACCGAACGCAGCTTAATGGAAATATATTCTGGCACAGAATGGATCATTGTTGCAGGCGGCGGCGAAAGCATTACTGCAGAAACATTTGAAAATCTTCTCTTCGAATTCACTATGGCTTTAGGCTAATATATAGAAAATCCGCTAAATACTACTAATGCAGGAGACGACCTTTCTTGCAGGACAAACTGTGGTCAACCCGCAATGTAAGGTGGTTGGAGGGACAGGA
>Ga0209654_1000071_pt1 | contig 99314 bp, 67 predicted proteins | sample SaaInl1SG_22_DNA_FD_184646 | JGI IMG/M metagenome (GOLD analysis project Ga0209654, IMG submission 184646) | Marine microbial communities from expanding oxygen minimum zones in the Saanich Inlet - ESP_161SG_22_DNA (SPAdes) (version 2) | ecosystem: Environmental > Aquatic > Marine > Intertidal... | reverse complement strand
TTTTCAGGGCAGCAAAACATTTACAACTCCAAATTTGGATATGCTGGCTTCAGAAGGTATGGTTTTTAATGAAGCCTATACCACAGATTCGGTTTGCGGACCTTCAAGGGCTGGCTTCTTAACAGGAATGTATCAACAGAGATATGGCTTTGAAGAAAACAATGTTCCTGGATATATGAGTGAATCCTCTAAATTAATGGGTGACGATATGGGACTTCCTCTAGGAATAAATACTATTGCCGATTACTTACGTCAGTTAGGTTATAAATCGATTGTTTTAGGAAAATGGCACTTAGGTGTTGCTGACAGATATCACCCTTTAAATAGAGGTTTTGATGAGTTTTATGGTTTTAGAGGCGGTGCCAGAAGTTATTGGCCATTAAGCCTAAAAGCAACTTTAGAACACCCCGAAGCTAGAATGGAAAAAGGATTTGGGATCTTTGAAGAACCAAAAAAATATTTAACAGATGCTATTGCAGATGAGGCTTCCAATTTTATGGAACGTCATAAGGATGCTCCGTTTTTTATGTTTATTTCCTTTAATGGCGTTCACTCGCCTTTACATGCTAGCGAAGAAGATTTGTCAATGATAAAAGAATTAACAGGAAACCGCAAAAAACTTGCTGCTATGACATTGGCTCTAGATCGTGCTTGTGGGGTAATTTTCAACAAACTAAAAACCCTTGGTTTGGAAAAAAATACGCTTATTGTTTTTTCTAATGATAACGGAGGACCAGATGCTACTGAAACATCAAATTATCCTTTAAGCGGATGCAAATCTAATTTTTTAGAAGGGGGTATTAGAGTACCTTTTATCATGAAACTACCCACCGTAATTGAACCTGGTAAACACTATAAAAAGTCTATTAGTATGTTAGATATGCTTCCAACATTTATAAATCTTGCCGGGGGCAATGCATCGGAAATAAAAGAGTTAGACGGAGTTGACTTAATGCCTTTTATTACTAAAAAAAACATGAAGGCTCCACATGAAAGATTGTTTTGGAAAATAGAAAACAGGGGTGTAGTAAGAGAAGGCGATTGGAAACTCTTACGATATCCAGATCGCCCTGCGGAGTTGTATAACATAGCCGAAGATATTACAGAAACTAATGATTTGGCTTTGCAACATCCCCAAAAAGTTCGCGAAATGTATAAAACATTATTTCAGTGGGAAGCAGAATTGGAGCGACCTTTATGGCAATTAAAACGCATTTATGAAGTTAATGCTGTAAGGCGTATAGACGAAAAAAGAACGCCTATTTTGGATTGATAGAATAGGATATAAAAAATAATTTAAAATTAATTTGATGAAAAATATTTACCTTATAATTTATATTCTACTATGTGCCTGTAGTTTATTTTCTCAAAAAAAACCAAATGTTATTGTTGTTTTAGCCGATGATATTGGGCTGGGTGATATTTCATACTATAGAGAAAAACATTCCAATAATATTGTTCTTAAAACCCCAACTATCGATAGACTCGCACATGAAGGTATGGCCTTTACAGATGCACATTCCCCTGCAGCATTGTGTGCCCCAACACGTTATGCAATTATGACCGGGAATCATTGCTATAGAAGTTATGCCCCTTGGGGAGTTTGGGGTTCTTATCAACCCTCTCCCATAAAACCTAATCAGTTAACATTGGGTTCATTAATGAAAAATGCAGGATATCAAACCGCTTTTTTTGGGAAATGGGGCTTCGGAATGGATTTTGGAAGAAAAGATGATTCAAATATCGTTTATACTTCCCCTCGTAAGGAGCATGAATTAGATGTTGATATTTCAAAAGTTTTAGATAAAGGCCCTTTACAGAATGGATTTGATTATAGTTTTATGTACCCTGCTGGAATACAAGCTGAACCCTACGCAGTCTATGAAAATGGTGCAATGATGCCTTTAAATGAAAACTCAGAAATAGTTTTAATAACACAAAAGAAAATGAGTAAACTTAACGTTAAACTCGACAAAAAAGAAGGTTTAGGGGATAGCTATTGGAATCCCTACAATTCTGGGAAATTATTAGTTAATAAAGCAGTTGATTTCATTGAGAATGCCACAGACAAAGCACCTTTTTTTATGTATTATTGTTCACAAGCGGTTCATTTACCACACACCCCATCAGAAAAAATGAACGGTGTTAAAATTTCTGGTACAACTCCTTCTCGTCATTTAGATATGGTGAAAGAATTAGATGTCCAAATGGAAATGCTCATAGAAGCATTAAAAAAGAAAGGTGTCTATAATAACACTTTGATTGTATTCACATCTGACAATGGTGGTTTATTGCAACCCAAAACTGTAAAATCAGGACATAAATCTAGCGACATCTTTAGAGGTGGAAAAAATCAAATGTACGAAGGTGGTAATCGCGTACCTTTTATTGCTTGGTGGCCAGAACATATAAAAGCAAAATCAGTTTCTAATTCACCAATTCTTGGATTAGATATTATGGCTACTTTAGCTGAAATTACAGGTGAAAAAATAGAAGGAGACGATGCAATGGATTCATCGAGCTTATTACCTGTTTTAAAAGGAGAAAACACTTCAGTTCATCCATTTCTTATGCTTCAATCGGGTACAGGTAAACAAACCATGATAATCAAAGATGGATGGAAATTAATTATGCAAGACGATAAAAAAGATAAAGAATATAAAATAAGAAGACCCATTGCGCTTTTTAATTTAAATAATAATCCTTCCGAAATAGAAAGGGATAATTTGGTAAATAACCCTGGGTATAAATCGAAAGTAGATTATTTATTTTCAATCTATAACCAGACAAGAAATAGTGGTTTGCCAACTAAAAATTTAAGATAAAATATTATAAATTATAAGAGGGTTTTTGTTTGTTATTATTCATTTAAACAATTATTCTATAGATTAATATATCTAGATTTTTAAACATGAATATTATAAGTAACTTTTAATAATTTTAAATTTTAATGATAATTTTAAAAATGCGTAATCTTATTTTTTTGGTTTCAGTTCTTCTTCTAAATGGAAATATTTTTGCCAAGGATATTTATGTTGCTAAGAATGGTGATGATAATAACGATGGAACTATTGATAGCCCATACTTAACAATTTCTAAAGCAGCTAGCGTTTCTGTCGCTGGGGATGTGGTTTATATACGAGAAGGAATCTATAAAGAAACCTTAACCCCTGCTAATTCAGGTACTGTTGGCAACCCCATTGTTTTTCAGTCTTACCCTGGAGAAAGTGTTATTATTTCTGCCATGGAAGCTTTGTCGGGCTGGACAATGGATTCGGACTCAGTTTACAAGACTACTATTACATTTAATTCTTTAGGGCAAGAAAACTTTGTTGTCAATCATAAGACTGTTTTGAATTTAGCCAGATGGCCAAATAAAACAAGTGATGATCCATTTGATCTTAATACTTTGAGAAACACAGGTGGAAGTAATGAAAATGTAATTGAAGGCGCATATTTAACTGAATCTGGAATTCCAGCAATCGATTGGACTGGAGGTGCGCTTTGGTTTTATGGTGATAGGCCTGGTTCTGGTTGGTTGGCTTGGAAGCGAAGAATTACGAGTAGTTCAGCCGGAAGAGTAAATTTTAATTTTACCGCAACTGATTCTTGGGTGAGGACTCATCATTCACCCGCAGATTTAGGCGATTTTTATTTGGAAGGAGTAAAAGAAGCCTTAGATTTTGAAAACGAATGGTACTTTGACGAAAGTAGCAACGAACTTTTTGTGCAATTGCCTGGAGGCGTTGCCCCTGAGGATGGTAAAATATATATGAGAAGACGTTTAGAAACGATCAATTTAAAAGACAAAAAATATATTGAAATCAGAAATCTTGCTGTCTATGGTGGAAATATCAATATGGAAGACAGTTCTACCTGGTATAATAACGGAAATGCAAACACAAGAACTACAAACAATATTCTTTATGGAATATCTGTATTTTATGCGAACCACACGCAGGGTATAACAAATGGTTCTAGAACAGGAAGTGCATCTGTGAAGGTTCAGGGGTCAAATAATATCATTGAAAAATGTGAAATAGCCTTTAATGCTGGAGCTGGTCTTGATGTTAGAGGCAACAATCATATCATTCAAAATAATTACATTCATGATTTTGATTTTTTAGCAAGCTATGATGCCCCACTAATTATTCGTGGCATTGTCAATAACACGATAAAATATAATACAGTTTTTAATGGCGGGCGTGATGCCATTCAATACAATGGAGATAATAATGAAATTGCCTATAATGATGTTTATAAAAGTAATCGTTTAGCTGACGATTGTGCGTTGTTTTACACGGTAGGTCCACGTAACCAAGTAACAGAAATACATCACAATTGGTTTCACGATACTGATTCACCTGGGGTTAAGAGTAAAGCAGCTGGTATTTATTTGGATAATGATGCTTCTAAATATTTAGTGCATCATAATGTTGTTTGGAATACTGAGTGGAGCAGCATTCAGATAAACTGGAATGGCAAGGACATCGATATCTACAACAATACACTATGGAATGGCTCAAAAGTTATGGACGCTTGGCATAAGGACGGTACTAAATTTTCAAATGTTAATGTTTGGAATAACTTAGGAAGTGACGATAATTGGGAGCCTCAATCAGACAAACAAAATAACATGGTTGTAAATGCCGATGTTTTTATTGATGCAGAAAATAATGATTTCAACTTAAGAAGTGGTGCTTCACCCATTGATAAGGGAAGAGAAATCTCAGGTATTACCAATGGTTTTATAGGATCAAAACCCGACGTTGGTGCTTATGAAAATGGAGGTCAAAATTGGACTGCTGGAATAGATTGGAATCCGGAATATAGCCCTACTGGAAATGGGTGTTATGATTTGCCAGGTGAGGCTTGTGTTCCATTGGATCCTAATGATGATGATAATGATGGTGTAGACAACTCCAATGATTTATGCCCTAACTCACCCTTAGGAACAACGGTTAATGTTGATGGTTGTGAAATCTTTACGCTGGCGTCTGATAACTTTAGGGTAAAAGGCATTGGAGAATCTTGCAGGGCAAGCAATGATGGATCTATCTCAATTACTTCGTCTGAAACTTCTTTGCAGTTTACTGCAAAAATTACTGAAACAGCTGCGGAAAAAAATTTCACCTCAGAAACTGAATTCACAGATTTACAAGCAGGAAACTATGAGGTTTGTATTACAACTAATGCACATGCCAATTATGAGCAATGTTTTTTTGTCAGTATTGTTGAACCAGACGATTTAGCAGTAGTATCAACATTAAATAATTTTACAAATCAACTTACGCTTAATTTGCTCGGTGGATCTGCATATAGAATCACTTTAAACGGAGACATGACTTATACTAGACAAAGTCAAATAACATTAGACTTAGCAGAAGGATTAAATAGTCTTGTAGTTAAAACTGACAAGGAATGCCAAGGGCAATATGAAGAAGTGATTCATCTTTTTAAGGACATTACTATCTTCCCAAGTTCCATTAAAGACCATTTTACTATTTCATTTAATGATGAAGTATCGTCTTTGATTGATATTCAGGTAATTTCTGTAACAGGAAAAGTAGTAATTAGAAAATCTCAAGCTGTTAAAAATAGGAGTATAGTTATAAATGCAGAACATTTAAGTTCAGGCATGTACTTTATAAAAGTAAAAGGTCAAAACATGAATGCTCAATCTAAACTTATAAAACAATGATAAATTATAAATTTTTGAAAGTAAGTCTTGTGTTGCTAGTTTTCTCACTATTTGGTTGTGGTAGTGATGGAGATGGCGGTATTGATTCAGAAACGATTCTTTCACCAGAAGTTGCGGTATTAAATTTTCCTGAAAAAAATGAAGCTTGTAATCAAGGCAATATAGTTTCTGATACTCAAAGTAATGTATCATTTCAATGGACCTCTTCTGCAAATACGGATTCTTATACGCATGTTTTAAAAAATCTAGATTCAGGAGTTGAAAGTCAACAAACAACAACTTCAACCTCAATCACTTTGACCCTTTTTAGAAATATGCCATATTCTTGGAAAGTGATCTCTAAATCCAATTTATCCAATTCAGTGGCAACTAGTGAAACCTGGAAGTTTTATAACGCAGGAAATGGAGTTGATAATTATGCGCCATTTCCGGCAGATTTAGTAGCTCCAGCTATGGGCTCTGAAGCACCTTCTTCAGTTACTTTAAGTTGGAGTGGAAGAGATGTTGACGGCGACATAGCCTCATATGATGTGTACTTAGATATAGTAAGCCCACCAGCTGTTTTACTTGATAACACAACAAACTCAAACATCCCCAACATTTCACTAGATGTTGATACAGTTTATTACTGGAGAGTAATTACTATTGACCAAAGCGGTGCTAAATCGGAATCTCCTGTCTTTGAGTTCAGAACTGAGTAAATGATTTTTTGGGTTTTTAATAATTATTTAGCCAGATATTTAGTTATTTATTTACCAATTCAAATTGCTTTTCCAAAGGTACTCCATAATTGCTTTCTAGTTCGCTTTTAATTTTTTTATAAAATTTAGTATCAGGCGGCATACTTAGATTTTCCCAAAACTCAGCATGGTATGGTAAGTCTAACGAGCCCATATCAGTGTTACTTCCAAACCTATTCACTTTGATTTTTTTCTTGTCTGTTTCAATATTATAGACGAAAGCTTCCAGTCGGTAACTCATTTTTTCAGCTTCCGTATTCCAGTATTTTTCAGGAATCATATCTCTTTGAAACCCCCATTCGTTAGCATAATAACTCAAATATAATTTACCGTTTTTATGTTTTTGATAAACATAAAGCGCTTTTTGTTTTTCAATTCTATATACTTTATATGTATCAATACCAATGAATAACTTTATCTTCATCCATTTTTGTTTGCCAACACCTTCAACAATAATCACATCTTCACCTTCATAAGAAGAATTTCCTATTTTTATCCATTTAAACTTCTTTAAGTTAGGTTGCTTTTCAGATGGTCTTAGGGGATTTCCTGAGGCCATATAATTAATAGAGTGTGTCCATTGCTTACGTTTCCAGATTCGGTAATCTGCAGATTTTCTTGCTTCTGCAACTTCAACAACACCTAATTGGTAAGCTGGTCCACGATCTCTAATTTTTATATAATTTTCAACAAAAAACTTCGATTTATCTCCTTCGGTTGCAGCTCTTCTATAAAGCATTTCTATTTTATGGGGCGACGATATTGTGTTTTTCTTTAAGCTTTTAAGTGCATTGATTACGTAGCCTGCAGGATTTAGTAGTTTTATTTCATCCATTTCAAAAACGCTTTCTACTAAAACAATTTTCTTTTCTTGTTGATTTAAATAATCTTGAACTTTAATTTTAAGAGTAGCATAACCCAAGCAAGAAATTGAAAGGCTGTCTTGAAGCTCGTTTTTAGATATTAACATTGAAAATTCACCATCCTCAGTACTTGTCGTACCAATATATTTCTCACTTATTCCTAATGCCGCATATGGTATCGGAAAATTTGTTTCATCTAATAGGATTCCATCAATTTCAATTTTATTTTCTTGAGATTGAGTTTCAATTGAGTTAAAAAACAGGATAGCTGTTAAAGAAACTCTAAAAATTGTTTTTAATTTTTTCAAAATTTCAGAAGGTTTAATACGTTTATAATCAATTTTCAAATTTAGCTATAATAGTCTGTTGCAACTATTTTATATACAAACAATATCAATTAATTCTTATCTATTATTGTTTAAATTGTGTGCAAAGTTCGTTATCCTCTTGTCATGGTGTCATATAGCTATAATTACGATCCATAGCTTTACTCAAGGGTTGGTTTGGTTTTTCTTTGGGAAAATAAAATGAAAACTTTGTGATTGAATTGAACTAGATACTAAAATAAATATTGTAAAAATTGGCAATACATTCCAGTTAGTTTTCATAAATTATTTACAAAGAATTCGTATTTTTTGTTTACTAAGCTTCAGTTTTCTATTAATTTCCATGATCTTACCCAGTTATAGGATGTTGTTCTGTCAGCTTCAGAACCTGACATACCCCCACCTTCTGGAACTGGATTCCAATTGTAGGTTTCTACTACCATTCTTAAATACATTTTGATATCATAATCCGCAGGAGGTGATACTTTCCCCTGAAATTTCCCATCCAAAAAGAATAAAACTTCATTTTTAGATTTCCACCAAACACCATATACATGAAAGTCATCATATGTTTTTCCTCCAATAGCTGCCTTTGCTTTATTCGAGCCTTTTTCATAATTACAACCTTCAGGAATATTTCTGCTATGGGTATTAGAATTCATTTGCTGATCAAAATTTTTCATCCATTCGGCTGGGTTAGTGATATAGCCAATTGTTTCTTGAATATCTAATTCTGTTGTTCGTTTATCGCAGCCATTAACTCCCCTTCCTTCATTGATTAACCAAAAAGTTGAAGACATAAATGTTTTATTGGCTTTCATTTCGCATTCATAATATCCATAAGTCATCCCATTTCTAGATCCAACATAACCACCACCATGAGTATAAACTTTATTTTGTTTTGTGATGGGTTTGGGTAATAACTTGGTTGTTATTTTTAAACTACCATCTTCAACTTTTATGTTTTCAGCTTGAAATAAACCAGGTGCTCTTCCAATCCACCCTTGTCCAGAAATCTGCCATTTATTCTCATCTACTTTTTTACCATTAAATTCATCGGACATATTTTCTACGAGCTCCCATTTTTGGTTGGAAGGTTTTGGATCTTCACCATCCTTAAAGTAAGGTTTTTTTTGTGCTAAAATTATATTTACAACCAAAATCATTAGGACTATTGAAATCTGAGATAAGCTATTCATTATTGAATTCATGTGTTTGTTTTTTAGTATTAAATATTTTTTTTAGTTTGAATTTAAATAGTCAAGTCTTTCCATAATTAGTTTGTTTTCTCGAATCTTTGGATTTAGTTTATTGACGTTTATTTTAAAATGATATTCTTGATAAAAATCCTTTTGTAAAGTCAAAGCATTTAAAATTAATAAGGCTTCGGTCTCATGTTTAGATTGATTTACCATTTCAATCATTTCTTTAGTTGTATCCCTAATTCCGATAATACCAATATATTCCGCAGCTCTCATTCTATTAACCAATTGTGAATCTGAAGCTAATATGGCTTCAATTTTTGGTAAAAATGATTTTGCTTTTTCACCAAAACTGGAACAAACAATTAGAGCCCAATAACGTTCCCACGGATCGTTTGAATTTAAATATTTGGAAATTTTAGAGGCTGATTTGTTGTAATCAAACAATATTAAATTTGATATGTTTAAGTAATTTTTGACATGTTTTTTATGTGCTTTACTAAATTTCACTGGATTTTCAACTGCCTTTTCTAGCAAATAAAATTCTGGGAAAAAGGATACATCGGGCAGTCTTTCCATCCAGCAATTTAAAGTCTTGCGCATTTTTTTTAATGTCGATGCATACGCCTTATTTTTAGCTAAATTATTTGTTTCAAAAGGGTCTTTCTCAATGTCATAGAGCTCTTCAACTTCTTTAGGTTTAAAAAATTTGGATTGAATTTTGTTTAATTTACCTTGTTTAAATAGTTCAAACCATTGTTTATACGCTAATTGTCTGTATCGATATTCATTCATTAAGCCGTCAACATTAAAAGGCTGAAAATTTCGAATGTATTTTAAACTCCCCATTCTGTAGCTTCTAACCATGTCGTATTTTTCATCAAACCTGTCTGCGTATCCAAAGGTTTCGTTTCTTTTTTGTACACTTGATTTTTTAATAGTTTGACCTAAAAATGGCTTGCCATCCATTGTTTTAGGAATAGCTACACCAGCTAAATTTAAAACCGTAGCACCAAAATCAACAAAACTTACAAAAGCTTTTGTTTTACTTCCAATATTAAAAGGACTTAGTTTTTTATATTTTTCTGGTACATAAATTACTAACGGTACTTGCAAGCCTGTTTCTGTTAAATACCCCTTGCTGTATGGCAATACACCACCATGATCCCCAAAATAAAATATAATAGTATCTTCTAAAAGTCCATCATCTTTTAACATGTTGAGAATTTTGCCAACTTTGGTATCCATAGCTGTAATTTTATCACGATAAAAGGCATTTGTGTATTGAAATAATTTAGTTTGTGGGTGATTTGGTTGCACAAAAACAGAATCAATGTTAGTAGTTGTTTTTGTGGTGTTCATGGCTTCATTTAAAAAATGTAATTTACCTTCGTGGGTTGTGTCAATATTAAATACGTAGAAAAAGGGCTGGCCAGTTTTTCTATTTTTCCAAGTTGCTTTTTTTGATGAATCATCCCAAACATTATCTGCCTTGTTTATATTGTAGTCTTCTTTAGCATTGTTTGCCGTATAGTATCCTGCTTTTTTTAAATAGAAGGGAAACATCTCTTGGTTATTTGATAAGGAAACTTTTTGCTCAGCTCTATGATAATGTGATATTAATCGTGGCCCATAACTAGAAGTTATTAAGGTAGATCGTGCAGCACTACAAACAGGGGCATTTGAGAATGCATTATTAAAAACAATACCGTTTTTTGCTAAGCTTTCAATGTTGGGTGTTTCCACACCATTTTTGTCAAACAATTTTATATAGTGTTTAGAATTATCCTCAGATGTTATCCAAACAATATTGGGTTGTTGCGCCACAATATCTGTTGTTATACAAATTATCAGAAGTAAATAGAATGGATGATATTTTATTTTACTACAAATACTTGTCATAAATTGTGTTTAAATCTGCTATATCTTTTGTCTTTTGTTGCCAAATTTTCATCTCTTCTAAAAGTTTAGCAATGGTTGGTTTCGAGTTTTTTTTATGGATGAGGTTTTTAGTTTCCCAAGGATCATTTTTTAAATCATATAATTCTAAATCCCCTGTTTTTGGGTAAATAATGAGTTTTTTATTTTCGGAAATAATACCTCTTTGGTCATCAAACATGGCCAAATAAATTGAATTTCTCGTAATAGCCTTTTTAAAAATCAATGATGTTAAACTTTTAAAATCCGTAGGTTCATTTGTTTTTAAATTTAATAAATCAAATAGGGTAGGAGCAATATCTTGTAAATACACGCGTGCATTTATTTTACTATTTGGAACAATGTTTGGGGCTTTAATAATTAATGGAGCAGTGACACTTGGCTCATACAAACACACTTTGCCTGCAACCCCGTTTTCTCCAAAATTTATCCCGTGGTCTGAAGTAAAAACAATAATGGTATTATCATACAAACCTCTATCTTTTAAGGCTTGAACAATGTCTCCAATGCGCGTGTCCATATGGGTTACCATAGCATTATTTTGTTGAACACGTTGCTGCATGGTTTTGCTCCTTAGTGGATTGGGAGCGTATTGATATTTTACATTTTTATTTAATGGTTTATTATCTATAACACTAGGCGGTAGTACCATGTCTTTTGCCGGATATAAGTCGTAATAATTTTGAGTTGTTTGTCTTGGTACATGAGGAGCATTGAAGGCAACGTAGGCAAAAAACGGCTTATCATTATTATAATTTTTTATAAAATTAACAGCTTCCCTTCCAGTTATATCGGTAATATGTCCTGCTTGTGAATTGTATGTTTTTAACTGCCCAGGCTGTATACTGCCAGTTTCATCAAAAATACTTTTTACGGGTTTTCCCATAGCATGCCATTTCCCTGTTATGAAGGTATAATAGCCATTATCGCGTAATTTTTCGGGCAAAGATTTTGGAGCATTTTGATTAGTAATTTCTTGTGATTCCCATAAGTATTTTCCGTACATTAACATGGTTCTACTGGGGATGCAAACTGCGGGAGACCAGCACCCCATATTGTAGGCTGCGTTAAACGATACACCTTCATGAGCTAGTTTGTCAATATTAGGGGTAATCATAGCAAGATTTCCATACGCTCCAACAGCTTGGTTACTTTGGTCATCGGATTCTATAAATAAGATGTTTGTTTGCGAAAAACTAGCAACTATAAATCCAAGACTTAATACAAAAAAAAACACCTTTTTCTTCATAGATATAAAGGTATTATAAGTAATTAAAGTTTGATGGCAATGAATAGGTAAAAAACTATCTTATATGTTTTTTAAATCATTAATTATCAATTATTGAAAGAATGTCTAATGTTTATGTGATCATTGATAATAAATTATTCAACTACTTTAAATTCTGTAGCCTGTCCTCCACCAGGAGCTAAAATAATTTCTAATACATCTTCAGAAGCTTCTCTTTTATAAATTTTTAATAAATCAGGGTTGTTAGCCAATGAGCATTTTTAGCATCTGCATTAATAGTTGCTATGTAAGTTTTTTATGGAAAAACGTATCTTAAAGCTTTACCATCGTCAAAGATTTTGTAGCTATATCTATTAAAACATTTGTTTCTTATTGTTGAAGATGGGTTTTATAATATTATTTTGAGCTCGATGCATTTATTGAAATAACAAACGGCTCTTTATCCCCGGGAGGAATGATTTTAATGGATTCGTGCTTAACCTCACCATTAACGGTTTTTAATCTAAGGCGAACGGGTTTTCCGTATTCCGGTGGGATTGGAATTTTGATTTGAATCTTGTGCTGATTAGCTAAAAGGGTGTACGAACCAATATCTACACCTTCCATAGAGGCCACAATGATGGCTTCTTTGCTGTCATACGAAAAGTTTATTTCTGCATCCCAGGTACTCACATAAACTCCAGGGTCATTAAATAGAATTTCATACTCAACCCATTCAAATCCATCATCACCATCCTTCTTTATATCGGTCGAAAAAGCACCTTTTTTATATAGATAATCCCAGGTCTTAGTGCGATTTTTATCCTCGGCATTAAAGAATCCGCTCTTTTGTCCAACACTGATTTTTGGGATGGATCCGCCATCCACATACAAACTTACCGTGGCTACTATTTCTTCACTCGATTGACCAATCATAATTTCAAAATCACCTTCCTCTACCTGAAATTCTTTAGCCAATACATTGAAGTGAGCAAAAGCCTCGTAAGGTAGTTTGATGGAAACCGTTCTGCTTTGGCCTGCTGGAACATGAATGCGCTTAAATCCTTTTAAAGCTTTAGCAGGAACACTGTGTCCTGCTTCAATATCACGTATATAAACCTGTATAATTTCATCGCCATTCATATTGCCAACATTCGAAACTTTTGCGGTTATAACTACATCCTTCATTGCTTTTACTTTTTTGGAGCTCAGCTTCATATCAGAAATTTCGAATTGGGTATAGCTTAAACCAAATCCGAATGGATATAAAGGTTTTGCTTTGTTATACATATAGGTACGTCCAACTTCAGGACCGTAATCATCTTTCCATGTTTTTACGTTATAATCGTGGAAGTGTGGCAATTGCTTTTCCGATTTTACCCAAGTTGTACTCAGTTTTCCACCTGGATTAACATCTCCAAACAATATATTCGCTAATGCAGTACCCTGTTCTTGTCCGTTTGGCCATGCACAAATAATTCCTGGAACATTTTCTTGCTCCCAACCAATAGAAGTAGAGCCGCTTGGGATAAGTACTAAGATGACATTTTTATTGACTGCTTGTACTGCTTTGATAAGTTCATGTTGTTTCCCAGGCAAATTTAAGCTAAGACGATCGAGAGTTTCAGTAGCGGTTGTTTCATCGTTTCCAACAACCAAAACTACTGTATTTGACTTTTTAGCCAATGCGACTGCTTCATCTATCTTTTTCTGATCGTCATCAGCGCCTGTAACAGAACAACCTTGAGCATAGCTTACATTTCCTTTAGCACTTTTTTTAATGCCATCAAGAGGCGAAATTTTACTCTTAGGGTTACCCGAATAAATGCCCAACCAACAACGATTAGCAAAGGGTCCAATAACGGCCAACTCACCAATCTCCTTTTTTAAGGGAAGTACATTATCATTCTTTAAAAGAACGATCGATTGCTCAGCAGCTTTGAGTGCCAATTTCTTATGTGTTTCAGATTCCAACACACTTTTAGGTATTCTGGAATATGGGTTGAGTAAAGGATCGTCAAAGTCGCCTGTCTTAAATCGTAGACGTAATAATCGTCGTACCGAAACATCCAATTCTTCCTCTGTCAATAAGCCTTGTTCTATGGCAGGTTTTAACGCCGTCACAAAAGGAGCAGGATTGGTTGTGTGCCTAAAACATTCTTGATCAATACCAGCTTTTACCGCCATGGCTGCGGCTTCCTCCTGTGATTTTGCAAAGCGCATACGTTTTTCCAGTCCTTGAATAGCAGCCCAATCTGCTATTACATACCCTTTAAATCCCCATTCTTTACGTAACACATCGTTCACTAACCAATTATTCGCAGAACATGGCGTTCCGTTTACCCCGTTTAGCCCTGTCATGACCCCTGTAGCTTCTTCATCAATAATACAGGTCTTGTAGGCTGGAAAATAATATTCGTACAAATCAACGTCTCTTACCAGTGAATGACTAAACTCTCTGCGTTTTTCTACATTGTTTGCCACGAAATGTTTTACAGTAGTCACTGTTTTTAGATAGTTAGGATCGTTACCCTGCATACCACGAACGTACATACGAGCAATTTCTGACATTAAAAACGGGTCTTCACTGTAGCACTCTTCATTGCGACCCCAGCGAGGATCGCGTGCCATGTTCACTGTTGGCGAAAACATCATCACCTCTTTTTGTCCTGCATTTTTTAAAGCTCGAGCCTCATTAGAAATAGCTGTAGCCACATCGAACATTAAATCCGGATTCCAAGTTGCACCCATGGCAATGTTTTGTGGAAATTGGGTACAATTCCATGCTTTTAATCCATGAAGTGCCTCTCCGTACCATTCAAAAGCAGGTACTCCTATACGTTCGCTACCTGGTATGCGTGAACCGCAATATCCAATTTTTTCTTCCAGAGTCATTTGCGACAACAAGTCATCTACACGTTCATCGATTGGAGCTTTGGGGTCTTTCCAGGTTTGGGCGTTCATATTTAATAGGCATATGAGAAAAATGAATAGTGAAATGTTTTTTACTGCTTTCATAATTTCTATTGATTTTCTTTTTTTAAAAGTTATTCTACTCCTTGATACTTAAACCAATCAAAAAGTGCTGTTTTTTTACTTTCTTTTCCTGACGAGGTAACATACATGCCCACATATACACCATTAAATTTTTGAGCAATCTCGTCAGATAAAATCGTATAATCTTGTGCTTTTCCCATGGGTTTCAGTTCAAACTTATTTTCACCATAATAGAATTGAGCATTAATGCCATCAACTTTTACACTAATAACAACACTTTCTTTTTTATATGAAATACTTACTACTACTTGTGGTTCAAATCCACCCTTATTTCCTTCTTGCAATGTTTTTAAAAGGACAAGTTTATCCTTCGTTTTCAACAGTTGATAGTGATTCCCGTGACGGCGATAAATCACCAACCCAGCTTTTTCATTTTCTTTTTTAGTATTAAACGAAAGCGATGTGCTGGCTTCATAATTTAAGTGTCGGGTACGTTGGGCAATAAAGGAAGGATTAACAAATTCAGTAACCGATTCTGGTCGTAATTGAATCTGTATTTGTCCATCTTTTAGCTCGTACCAAGTTTCTTTGGGCGATCGTAAGAAGTTCCATTCAAGCCCCAATTCTTCACTTTCAAACTCATCCAATTCGTTGGTTTTATGCTCTGGACTCCAAGGTAATTCAGGTCGTTTCTGTTCAAATAGCAACAATCCTTTTCCCGGATTAAAAATAGGAGTAACACCAGATTCCTGATTAGTCATTTCAACTTTTGCCAAAAATGTTTCACGAGCTAATGTGGTAAATCCGTCTACTTGTCTTTTGGCAAGCATTACACTCCACCAGTCTCCATTTTGAGTTTGTACTAAATCTGCATGTCCTGTCTGTTGTATTGGATAATCTTTTCCCAAATGACGATGTGTCATCACTGGATTAGCATGATTAGGAATGTAAGGTCCCCAAATATTATCACTATTAAACACCGTTACAGCATGATATTCTCCAGTCCCTCCTTCTCCGATCAGTAATACATATTCATCATCAATTTTATATATATGCGGTCCTTCTGCCCAACGTGCATTCGATGCATGTCCATAGGTAAGTTGTTTTTTTTCTCCAATTAGCTCGCCTTTTTCTGGATTTATTTCTTGTATCCAAATACCATTTTTTCCTTGCCATTCGTTTTGTGAGTTGTCAACAATTCCAGCTCCAGTATAATAACATTTACCATCATCATCCCAAAACAGAGAAGGGTCTATTCCAGGAGCATCTTTTATCCATATTGGATCTGACCAAGAATTGGAAGGGTCTTTTGCTGTGATTATAAAATTCCCATTGCCTCCAACCATTGTGCAGATAATATAAAATGTTCCATTGTGATGTCTAATTGTTGGCGCAAAAATACCTTGAGAATTACCTAATCCATCAGGATAATTAATTTGTGTTGATTTAGATAATCCATATCCAATTAATTTCCAATTAACCAAATCTTTACTTTCATGAATAGGTAACCCAGGAAACCACTCGAAGCTAGAATTTACCATGTAGTAAGTATCTCCTACACGACAAATGGAAGGGTCTGGATAAAAACCAGACAAGATTGGGTTCTTAAAAATGTCGGGAGATGTTTGTCCTGAAACATTAAAACAAAATAACGTAAGAAAGAAAATCTTAATTATCCTTATTTTCATTTTTTAAATCAACTAAAATTTAATTCTTTATAGATTCACATTTGAAATTTCACCAACAACAGCCACAACAACTTTCCCTTTTTCTTCTTAAATAAATATTTAAAACAAATTCCATCCGAATTTTATTGAGTCATATTATTTCTATCCATTAAAACTAGGGACTCAATAATTAATAGGGTGTAAGTAATATTTTAAATACTACCATAAATGTTTTTTTTAAGAAGTAAATTCAAAAGTGAAAAATTTAGTATAAAACTCATTAATTGTTGATGAATTTTAAAACTTCAAAATGAGATTGGAATCATTTTAGACAACCATTTCAATTGGTATATACAGTAAAAAAATTTAAGAAAAAACCATTTGTTACTGACTTTTAAACAACTGATCTCAAAACCAATCAGGCAAATACGATCTTTGTTTTATAATTTATTTAAAATGACACAAAATAGACTCTTTAAATTACTTGTTTTTCTCTTTATATTTTTAATTTATACTCCATTAACTGTGAATGCACAAAATGAAAAAAAGTTTCAGGAAAGCTGGAAATCAATCGAAAAAGTAAATCAATCCCCCGACTGGTTTAAAGACTCCAAATTCGGTATCTATGCACATTGGGGGCCTGTGTCATCAGCTTTTGAAGGGGCTGACCCTGATACTTGGTATGCAGGTTGGCATGGTATGAAAATGTATGAGGATGGAAAAACGGTAAAAACTGAAAATGGAAAACCTTCCAATAATTATATCCACCATAGAAATAAATATGGCAATCCTAAAAAGTATGGATACAAACATATTATAGAGCAATTTGAGCCTACAAACTTTGACGCAAAAAAATGGGCAGATTTAATAGCTAAATCTGGAGCTAAATTCGCTGGACCAGTTGCAATGCATCATGATAATTTTGCTATGTGGGATAGCAAAGTAACGCGTTGGAACTCTATGAATTATGGTGGCATTGATCCTTCTGCAGCACTTAAAAAAGAAATTGAAGCTAAAGGGATGAAGTTTATGGGATCTTTTCATCATGCATTTACATGGAAATATTTTGCACCTGCTCATGCTCATGGAGGTATTGATCCAAAAGATTATGATTTATATACAAACCCACATTCGCTAGAATCTGACACTCCTGATGAACAATTTTATAAAGATTGGTGGGCTAAATTAAAAGAATTTATAGATGTTTATCAACCAGATTTAATTTGGTTTGATTGGTGGTTAGAAAACATGACTGAAGAATCTCGCTTAAAATTCTTGGCTTATTATTATAATAAAGGTTTAGAGTGGAATAAGGATGTTGCTGTATGTTATAAAGAAGCAACATTTACAGAAGCAACTGCAATAAAAGATTACGAACGTGGTCGCCCAAACCAACCAAAAGAAAACCTTTGGTTAACAGACACCTCGCCAGGCGCCTGGTTTTATAGGCCTGGAGCACAATTTAAAACACCCAACGAATTAATAGATATACTCGTTGATATTGTTTCTAAAAATGGGTTGATGTTACTTAATGTTCCACCAAATCCTGATGGTTCAATACCTAAAGTAATGGAAGATTTGTTGATAGATATGGGAGCTTGGTTACGGGTAAATGGTGATGCCATTTATGCTACTAGACCTTGGACAATTTTTGGTGAAGGCCCAACACGATTACCAGAAGGCGGTCACAAAGTTGAAGAAAAAATAAAGATAGAATATAAGAATACAGATATTCGATTTACTAAAAAATCAGATAAAGAATTCTTTGCTATTGTAATGGATAGACCCGAAAATGAGATTGTTATTAAATCTTTAAGCACACAACTTGGGGTTTTAAATTCTAAAATTTTAAAGATTGAATTGTTGGGAAGTAAAGAAAAAATAAAATGGGTGAGAAATGAAAAAGGACTTGTAATTCAATCTCCTAAAAATTTTTCAACAGAGTACGCCCATGCCTTTAAAATTATATTAGAAGGTTATACCGAAAATAATATCGGAGGTAACGTAGAAGATCATGTAGATTAAAAATCAACATGTAGAGCGCAAAGAATAGTATGCTTAAAATCCGAAATTTAATAATATGCGTGGCATCAATTTAAAAACAGTACTCAGTTTCCTTGTGTGTTTGCTATTATTTGGAAAATGTTTTGCTCAGCATAAAAAGCTACACCTATATCAAATATTTAAAAGTTAATAATTAAACAAAATGAGATTTAAATTTTTACCATTTCTGCTGATTGTAACGGCTTTTTCTTGCAGACAGGAAGAGACTACCACATCAAAAAATGAAAGAGCAACAGACTTTAATTTTGATTGGAAATTTACCTTGGTGAAAGACACAACCTTGCCCAGTCAAGTACCCCTAAAGGATGCAGACTGGAGAGACATCAGGTTGCCACACGATTGGAGTGTAGAACATTCCTTTAGCGATAAATGGGAAGGAGCTACTGGGTATCTGCCAGGGGGTATCGGTATTTACCAAAAACACTTTAAAACTCCTGCGTCACCAGATAAAAAAAGCATATTCATTAATTTTGATGGGGTGTACAATAATGCAACATTTTGGCTCAATGGCACTAAATTAGGGTTTAATCCTTATGGCTATTCTCCTATCAATTATGATTTAACAAATTTGCTAAAGAGAGATAGCTCCGATAATATTTTAACAGTTCATGTAGACCGCTCAAGATATGCAGATAGTCGTTGGTATACCGGTAGTGGTATTTATAGAAATGTGAAACTGGTGGTTTTAGACAAGTTGCACATTCCTATTTGGGGTATTTTTTTAACAACACCCAAAATTGATGAACAGTCGGCACAAGTTCAAGTTAAAATTGATGTATTAAATCAATATGCCAATAAAGTATCTTTTAATTTGAATACCAGAATTTTAAATGCTTCAGGAAGTGTTGTAGCTCAAATTACAGATGCACTTTCATTGGATTCAAACGCAAAAGAAACCTTCACTCAAAACTTAGAAGTGGTTAATCCACAGCTTTGGGATATCGAGACCCCCAATTTATACAACGCGGTAACTACAATTTCAAATAACGGAGTAACGGTTGATGAATATACCACTAGATTTGGTATTCGTAGCCTCGAGTTTGGTAAAGATTATGGATTTAAACTAAATGGTAAAGTTACTAATGTTAAAGGAGTTTGTTTGCATCACGATGCTGGTTTAGTGGGTGCTGCAGTCCCTAAGGGAGTTTGGAAAAGACGATTGGAAAGCCTTAAAGCCTGTGGCGTAAACGCTATTCGTACCGCTCACAATCCGTACTCAAAAGAATTTTTGGATTTGTGTGATGAAATGGGGTTTCTAGTTCAAGATGAATTTTTTGATGAGTGGGATTACGCAAAAGACAAAAGAAAGAATTACCACGATCGTAGTTTCGACTATATTACCCGTGGCTATGTAGAGCATTTTCAAGAATGGGCTAAAACCGATTTAACGCGTACCATGTTGCGAGATAGAAACCATCCTTCTGTTTTTCAATGGAGCATAGGAAATGAGATAGAATGGACCTATTTACACTATAGATACGATACCGGTTTTTGGAAAGACCCCAATAATTCACAAAACTCGGGTAGCTATTGGGGTAGTGGGCCAATTTTAACTCCGGAACAAATTAAAGCAAACTATGATAAAGCTGAAAAAGGCCAGTATATTTTGGCTGAAACGGCTCATAAATTGGCAAAATGGACAAGAGAATTGGACCCTACCAGAGTGATTACCACAAACATGGTGGTACCACAAACGAGTATGGTTAGTGGTTATGCCGATGCAGTAGATATTTCTGGGTTCAGTTACAGAAATCTAGACATCCCATGGGCTATTAAGCATTGGCCCGATAGGCAAATTACTATAAACGAAAACCCTGGTACTTGGGACGATTGGAAACAGGTAATAGAACATCCTCGTGTATTTAGCATTTTTATGTGGACAGGTATCGACTACATGGGGGAGCGACATGAAGATTGGCCTGAAAAAAGTGGTTGGGGCGATTTATTGGATTTGGCCGGATTTAAATATCAAGGCTGGAACTACTTTAAGAGTATTTGGGTAGATGAACCCCATATTTCCATAGGTACCTTACCTCTAGCAGAATCAGGGTTTAAACAAACCGGTATTTCTGGTCAACAATTGCCAGAAAACAGTAATGCTTATAAATGGAGAGATTCCAATATGCACTGGAATTATGAGGAAGGAGAACCGGTTGTTGTTGAAATTTGCTCAAACTACACGGATGTAGAGCTATTTCTTAACGGTCGTTCTTTAGGAATCAAAGAAATGAGTCCGGATAGATTATTCAGATGGACAATTCCATATGAAGCGGGAACACTTATTGCAAAAGCTCGTTTGGATGGTAAAGAAATCATGACCGAATTGCATACAACAAATAAACCAGTAGGCATAAAAATTACTTCTGATAAAGACGTTTTAAAAGCGGATGGCTACGACGTAGCTCATTTAGTCGTTCAACTTGTTGATGAAAACGGCCGCGAAGTTAAAACCGAAAATGTAACTATTGAATTTAGTATTGAAGGTAATGCTACTTGGTTGGGTGTAGACAATGGCGCTAAAGGTAATATTCAAGATTTTAAATCTAAAAATATAACCACGGCAAAAGGTAGAGCATTAGCTATTATTCAATCTACCAAAGCAAAAGGAACTATTACTTTAAAGGTAAAAGCTAAAGGTTTTGAAAAACAGGTTATTACCATTAATTCAAAATAAAATGAATAATATATATTTATGGAAAGACGTTGCTACCGTTGTAAATTGGAACAAACAAGATTTGGTAAGCAATCCTATTTCTTCAAAAAACACCGAATTTAATACCTATACCATGGCATAGTCAACATTTAAAAATTTAAACGAAAGGTTGATGCAATTAGCGGTTCAGCCCGCCGTGAAAACTTATAACGGAACTTGGAAAATAGACGAAATAATTATAGAATAATGAAACTAAAACTTTTAACCATTTTTGGAACTATAATGCTGGTAGCTTGTCAACAAAACACAAAAGAAACACAAAGTGCATTTCCCTTTGTGCTTCCTAAAGAAAAACCAAATAGACCATTAAGTGCTGCCATGGAGCGTATTTATTCAAACTATCAAGGACCACAACCTCAGGACAACGAGCTGTTTAGCCAGTTTAAATACACCGAAATAAAAGGGTTTGATTATAATAATTACGACGGTACAATATCAAGACGCGATCCTTCAAAAGTATTATTTCACAATGGAAAATATTATATGTGGTACACATATCGTCATACGGCAACACCACCCCAAGGTGCTCAAAAAAGTAATGACACCATTCCTTCTGCAGACTGGGATTTAGCAGAAATCTGGTACGCAACGTCTAAAGACGGTTTTACTTGGGAAGAGCAAGGTGTTGCAATTAAACGTCCCGAAAAGCCATTAGTTGGATGGCGCTCTGTTACAACAACGGATATTTTAGAATGGGACGGTAAGTATTATTTGTATTATCAAGCTTTTATGCAAGCAAGTGGTTTACGTGGCGATGATTGCCCAGTAGCTGTTTCATACTCAAATTCCCCAGATGGACCGTGGACTCCAGTCAATAAAATCATTATCCCAAATGGATCCGCAGGTGAGTGGGATCAATACTCAATTCACGACCCATATCCGTTAGTGCATGACGGAAAAATTTATATTTATTACAAATCCGATTTTGGAGAGCAACCACATAAAGTTCGTATGCAAGGATTGGCAATTGCCGATAATCCTTTAGGCCCTTTTGAAAAGCACCCTTTAAATCCTGTAATTACGTCAGGTCACGAAACTTCTTTATTTCCTTTTAAAAAAGGGGTTGCTGCTATGGTCTACAAAGATGGACCAGAACACAACACGATACAGTATGCTGAAGATTGGGTGAATTTTGATATAGCTTCCATTACAGAGTTAATGCCCTATGCGGCAGCGCCATATGTTCCTGATGCTTTTACAAACACGACGGATGGAAGAGGAATTACTTGGGGAATGGCCCATTTTATTAATGTAACAGGCGATTGGAGTAATTTCTGTTCAAAATTAGTGCGTTTTGATTGTGATTTAAGTAGAGATATTCATGACCCAGAGATGAAAGCCCATAGAGTTGTGCATAGACCAGATGTATATTATAGACAAGGACTAAGTAAAAAACAGCTCGATCGAATAAAGAAATAAAAGATGAAACAATTAGTTTTAATATTATTCTCCATCGCTTTTTTTGGATGTAAGTCAGAAATTGGCAAACCTAAATATTTAGCCAAAAATGATATTGTAAAAGTTGATGTTATTGTTCCAGAACACGGAATGGCAGATCCGCATGCTTGGGTAGAAAATGATAGAGTTTATATCATTTGTGGTCATGACAAATCTTGGGATCCACAGAGTTCATTTTCTATGGATCGTTGGGAAATTTGGTCGTCTTCAGATTTAATAAACTGGGAATTTCATAGCAATATTTTACCATCACAAACCTATATTGGTGATAAACCCAACTGTTGGGCAGGAGATATTTGCGAAAGAGATGGTAAATATTATTGGTTTTTTTCAAATAGAAATATAGATACTGGGGTTATGGTAGCTGACAAAATTACAGGAGAATATAAAGATTTGTTAGGCAAGCCGTTATTGCCAAAAGGCATTGTTCCTGTACATCCTTATGATCCAGAAATCTTTATTGAAGATGATGAGTATACAATTTGTTTTGGAGCTGGAACCTATTATATGGCAACTTTAGCAAAAGACATGAGGTCTTTAAGTACGGAACCTAAACCAGTTTTAGTTTTAAATAAAGAAGGAGAAAAAATGGGTGTTGGAGATAAATCTACTCTATTTAAAAGAAAAGGTTGGTACTATTTGGTTTGGGGAACAAAATATGCAATGTCTAAAAATTTATACGGTCCCTATAATTTTAAAGGCCCTTTTTTAAATGGAGGGCATACCAGTTTTTTCGATTGGAAAGGACAAAAATATGTATTGCAAGAAAATCATGACATTAGTGCTTTTTATAGAGGTGCAAGTTTAAAACCAGTCAATTTTAATGCAGATGGAACTATCATCATTCCTAAAGAAGATAAGTGGTATCCAGGACCAGGTAGACCTTTTGAGTTCAAATCAAGTACAATGGGTTGGAAGGCTTTGAGTGGGACATCTTTAGATTTTGATGATGGAAAAATCAAAGGTATTTTGAATGAGAAGAATGCAATTATTAGAAGTGCTCCTTGGTTGTATACAGATACACGACGGTGTTCGGAAATTGAAATCAAAATAAAGAATTCAACAGATTCTAAAGAGTTAAAATTTGCCATTTACTCTAGGCAAGAGAAAACAAAAGATTTTTGGAGAATAAATACAGAACCTATTGATTGGAAAAATAAACAATGGGTATCTATTCCAATAAGTAAATACGACTCAGAATTTAAATTCTATAACATTAAACTTTCTGAGTTTTCTGATGTAAAAAATAGAATAATGCAAGTGGCGCTTCAACCAGCTTCCAATGCAAGTAAAGGATCCTGGGAAATTGAAGAGATCATAATTAAATAAAAAATATTATAAACATTAACTCACATGAAAAATTTAAAGCCTATTATTTTTTTAATCGTAACGCTATTGATTATAGCTGTTAAAACAAATGCACAACAGCAAAAACCTAATATTTTATACATCCTAACCGATGATCAAAGATATGATTCTGTTAAAACCTTTAATCAAGAAATAGATGGTCGCGAAATGAGCGAGTTGGGTTATATAGAATCTCCAGAAGTAGATAAACTTGCGGCACAAGGCACTACGTTTATCAATACGTATAATCAAGCTGCAGGTTGTGCGCCATCAAGAGCTGTGATACTTCAAGGGCGCTATACATTTCGTTCTGGAGTTTATGAGTTTGAATATCATAATAACGTCGCAGAACATATGAAACCCTCTTTGCCAGAGCAAATGACAAAATTAGGATACCAAACCTTTCATATTGGTAAATTAGGGTATAGATTGAAATCCCTAACACCAGATGGAAAAACCAAAGATCATGAAGTATTTCAAACAGACATCAAATTTAGGTCTCTAGGAAAAGAAGGATTTACAGATTATTCTGGCGGTGGCTGGTGGAGAGAAGTTGATGGTGTAAATTACGATAAACCCATTACAGATATTCATTTTTTTGTTACCCCAGAAGGTAAATTTGAATACATCTCAAAACAATTAAATGAAAAAACAGATAAGTACAAACATGTGGCAAAAGAGGTAACTGAAAAATACGAATTGATAAGACATTATAAACCTGGAAAAACCAAATCTATTTATGATGGAATGATTATTTCCGGTGTAAGCCCAAGAAAAGCAGGAGAAACTCGGGATGGTTATTATGCACATTTTTTAAACGAATATTTGGTAAATGAAAACCAACAATTTAATGCCGGAAAATTGGAGTTCCGAGGTGTAGATCCTTCAAAGCCCGTATTTGCCCACATTGGTTTCGATTTTCCTCACACACCGGTATTACCCCCAGCAGATTTTCGTAAGCGTTTTCAAAAGCATACCTACAAAATTCCTGATTTTAGCGAAGAGGAATTTGCTTCGATGGCAAAACAGATGAAAAGACAAATAAGCAGTAAACCATCCTATCATTTTACAAATGAAGAAAAACAAAAAATGATTCAAGATTATTACGCGTTTTGCGCTTATGGAGATCAATTAGTGGGAAAGGCTGTTAAAGATTTTGTGGCTTACAGTGAAAAACATAAACAACCTTGGCTAGTTATATATGTTTGTGGCGATCATGGTTGGAAATTAAATGAACATGGTGGGGTTTCAAAATTTACACCCTGGAAATGGGACACACATAATCCAATCATAGTCGTGTCTTCAGATAAACAAAAATTTCCAGCAGGAAAAGTTGTCAAAGAATTTACAGAGTTTGTAGACATTGCTCCAACGGCATTATCAGCAGCAGGGGCAGATTTAGACGAAGAAAAATACAACTATTTGGACGGTTTGGATATGGCAAAAATTGTAAGAAAAGAGGCTCCTGTTAGAGATTACATAATTGGAGAAAATCATGCTGTTACTGGACCAAGAGCTTATATAAGAACCAAAGATTATGTGTTGTCCTTGCAAACAAGACCGTCAAAAAAAAGAGGTGAAAATATGGATTGGGCCTTATCTACTTCTTGGGAAGATTTAGACCCTGCTCTGTACGATCTAAAAAACGACCCTAGAGAAATATATAATGTAGCGCACAACCAAAAGTATATGCAAATCGCAAACAAAATGAAAGATAAACTGTTAAATATTGTTCTAGGAGATAATCGTGTTGAGGTTAATTGGGGGAAATGGGGTGCAGGAACAAAAGTCTATCGCTCTAATTTTGCTCCAGGTTCGCACGATTATAATCTAAATCTAAACTAAAATATTTTGAAAACTAAACTTTTGTTTTTTCTTATTTTATTTCTTTCTTCTTTTTTATCAAGATCACAAACGGCTTTTGAAGAAAATTTTGAAAACAAGACCAATGGTTTCAATTTAACCTCTGATGGTTATGTTCTTACCAAAAATTCAAGCTATACAGGAACCGTCACAGCTGTAGTAAACGAAAATGGAGGAAACAAATATGCAAGAATGAATGCCGATGTGAATGCTTCAGCAGGCATGCAAATCACTAAATCTATTACTGTTGAAGCTGGAAAGACATACATTTTCGAAATAGAGTCTAAGGGGCCATTTATGAGGCAACTTAGGGTTTACGACTTGAATAATGTTTTATTAGCCTCTTCATCAGACTATAAACCTGATACAACTCCAGAACAAAATGCATGGTACAAACAGGAGGTTTCTTTCTATGTGTCTTCTGAAATAACTTCAGTCAAAATAGCATTTCATCATTATTGGTCAGGGACTATAGATTTAGATAACTTAAAAGTTTTTGAGATTGAAAGGCAGTCTGAATATTATTTAAGTAATTCTGGCGATGATAATAATGAAGGTACAATTGCTTCTCCATGGGCAACTTTAAATAAAATAAGTAACACGTCTCTTTTTCCTGGGGATAAAGTATATTTCAATCGAGGTGATCGTTTTGATGGGCATTTTGTAGTCAATGGCTCAGGTGAAGAAAACAACCCCATAGTAATCACATCTTATGGAAATGGTGCGCAACCTATTATTTCTGGAGAGGTTGGAGCTGCAAGTGGAGGTGATTATAAAGAAGCTATTTTAATAGAAAATAATGATAATATCACCATTGAGGACATTGAAGTTAGAAATGATAGAACCGTCACCCGGTCTGGTGTTAACGATACTGATAGTTTTGGAATTTCTATACATAATGGCAGTGATGCTGTTATGAAAAATTTCATCTTTAGAAATATTACTGTAAAAAATGTTTTCGCAGTAGAACCTGTTTTAGACAGAGAAAGCTTTGATGCCATTCAAGTATCAGGTATCAGGTTTACATGTTCTAGAAACATCGAAGTTGGAAAAGAAAAAAACATTCAAAACATTCTTATTGAGGATTCATATTTCACCAATTTGCAACGCTTGGGAATTCAATTTAAACATAATGGTGGTAATGCTGGAATTGGTGATGATCAAATCAACAGAAACAAAGATATTATAGTTCGAAACAACGAATTTTACTATAATGGAGGTACAGCAGTATTGCCAAATGCAACGTATAATTGTTTAATTGAAAACAATATTTTTGACCATCCAGGAGCATCCACTGATCCTAGGATGCCAGCAAGAGGAAGCTCCGTTTGGAACATAAATTGCATAAACACAGTAGTACAATACAATATGTGTTTGAGCACACGTGGCTATCTTGATTCCTACGGCATACATATCGACCTCAATAATGAAAACACCTTTGTTCAATACAATTATATGGAGGATTGTGAAGGTGGCTTTGTTGAAATTCTAGCTGGAAATAAAAATGCCGTATATCGATTTAATGTGGATGTTAATAGTGGTTTTAGAGTATCTGATTGGAATAACGCCAGCAGTACCATCTATGTGTATTCCGACCGATGGAAAGAGCCTAATCAAGCGGCCCTAAATTTATCCGATGGTGTTTATATTAATAACAATACAATAATTATAGACAAAGGCACCAAAACAAATGGCGACCCTTACACTACAAGTATTACATCTGACGCAAAAAACACTTATGTCTACAATAACATTTTCTCATCCACTAATGGTGCTGTAATGGGAGCAAGAAATTTTGCTATTAGAGATAATGGCACCACTTTTTTATCTACTAATAACCTGTTCGAGGGTACTGTTTTGAATGATTGGGTGGAGATGGATATCAATCCACAAATTGGCTCAAGTTACTTTTCGGAAACAGGTGATGATAAACTGGCCTATCAAGTAACTGAAAATAGTCCAGCATTGAACAACGGTACTACCATAGAAGGGCCTATTTTGCCAGGTGCAGGTTCGGGTGTTTTTGAAAATGTCCCGGCTTACCCAAATGTCGATTTTTACGGTAACCCAATCGATTTATCCACAGGCACACCCAATATAGGTGCTTATAACGGGAAGAGTAATGCAGCATTATTAAGCACAAATACCTTTGAATCTGAAAATCAATTTAAATTTATAGTGTTTCCAAATGAAGAAAAAACAGAACTGTATGTTTTGGATACATCAAATAAACTTTCAGAAAATACAGAAATTTCTTTATGTAATATCAGAGGGCAAATAATTGTTCAAAAAGAATTTAGCATGTCAAACGACCCTTTTATTTTGGATTTACCATTGGCTATATCAAATGGTATTTACATTCTTAATATAAATACTGGCAATATTTCAAGGAGTAGAAAAATCGTTTTACATAAATAATTTATCCATGAAAAATACAATCCAATTAATTCTGATTATACTTTTAATTCAAAATGGTTTTGCACAAAAACAAAAGGAAACAAAACAGGGTGTTTGTTTTGCTTTATACACAGTGCATGAAAATACATTAAAAATGACAGCACAGTTTTATCCTATCAAAGACTACAATCCATTTATAGCAGAATTGCAAATAAAAAATGGAAATAGATGGGAATCTGCGCAAGAGTCTCGCATTCAGTATCCAGGATATACGGCACATTTTAGAATAGATAATTGGGATGATACCCAAGAAAAAGTATATCGCATAGCTTATAAAAACGAGTTTTTTTATGATGGTATTCTTCGTAAAAACCCAAAAGAGAAAAACGAACTTATAATGGCAGCGTTTTCTTGTTGGTCTATTTATAAGAAGCATGGAGGTGAGGGACCTGCTGATGATATTTTAAAGAATTTGAATACGCTAAAACCAGACGTACTATTTTTCGCAGGCGATCAATCCTACGATCACAGTGATCATTTTGGTTATTGGTTAAAATTTGGGGAAGTTTTTGGAGATATAATTAGAAACACGCCAACCATCGTAATACCCGATGATCATGATATTGGACAAGGAAATTTATGGGGTGATGGAGGTAGAGTATCCAAAAGTAGAGATGGAAATTATGGCGGTTATTATATGCCTGTAGAATATGTAAAAGAAGTAGAACGAGCACAAACTAGTCATTTACCAGACCCTTATGATTCAACACCTATAGAACAAGGTATTGGCGTGTACTATACAGATTATAATTGGGGAGGTGTTAGTTTTGCTATTTTAGAAGACCGTAAGTTTAAATCGGGACCAAAACGTGTTTTAGATAAAGAAAGTTTTCAAGACACCCGAGAAATGGATGTTGAAGGTGCAACTCTCTTAGGTGATCGACAATTAGATTTTTTAGAAGCTTGGACTACAGATTGGAAAGATGCAGAAATGAAAGCCGTTTTGTCTCAAACCATTTTTGCAAACCTAACAACACATTCACCCACATTAAAAAATAAACAACGCTATAGTGTAGATTCTAATGGTTGGCCACAAGCCGGACGAAACAAAGCTTTGTCGGTTATTAGAAAAAGCTTTTCATGTATGATTGCTGGTGATCAGCACTTAGGATCTGTATTGCATCATGGTATCGAAGATTGGAATAATGCAGGGTATTCTTTTGCGGTACCAGCAGCTTCAAACTTTTGGATGCGTTGGTTTAAGCCAGATGTTCCGGGTAAAAATCGGGTAAAAGGCATGCCAGATTACACAGGCGAGTATTTAGATGCATTTCATAATAAAATAACTGTACTTGCGGTTGCAAACCCAACCCATAAAGATAATACTCATAAAGAAAATCTATTAAATGGAAGAGCATCTGGATACGGAATCATTCGATTTAATAAAGCCTCTCGTCAAATTACTTACGAGTGTTGGGAAAGAAATATAGATATGTTTGCACCAAATGCAAAACCTTATAATGGATGGCCAGTAACCTTCAATCAATCCGATAACTTTTTAATAACAGATGGGTTTGAATTACCTGAGTTGATATTGAATAAGGCGAATCAAGTTGTTACGGTTAAAAATCAATATACAAAAGAAGTGATTTCTTCCATCAGAATTAAAGGAAATACATATCAACCAAAAGTAATGCAATCCAATATGTATACTGTTGAAGTTGGTGAAGGCAATTCTAAAAAATACCTTTTTGATTTAGAAGCTTTCAAAAAGAATAACAAAATCATAAAAGTACATTTATAAAAATACAATAATTATGAAAACGCTAATAAGCTTATTATTAGTGAGTGTTTGTATGTTTAATGTAAATGCTCAATCGGGTCCACCAGAACCACCAATAGGAAAGCGTTGGGTAATAAACCCTGATCTTTCAGATGAATTTAATGGGCAAACTTTAGATGTTGAAAAGTGGTATAATTACCATCCAACTTGGAAGGGAAGAGAACCTGGTCTTTTCATGCCTTCGCAAGTTTCTGTAAGTAATGGTTACCTTCAAATTAAAGGCGAAAAAATGGAAAAAGATACCATTGTAAACGGAAAAGTATTCAATATTAAAGGAGGTGCAGTAGTTTCTAAAAAAACAGCTCTTTTTGGCTATTTTGAATGTAGGGTGAAAGCTGCTGCAACGACCATGTCCACTACATTTTGGTTTTCCGGTGGGGGAGGTAAAGGACCTAATGGTTGTGACAGTTACCACCAAGAATGGGACATTCAAGAATGTATTGGAAGAAGTGGCGATTTTGCGGGCAATTTTTTTTCTAACGGTATGAACTCCAACGGTCATTTTTGGTACACCGACTGCGATAAGCAAAGGCACGATATAAGGGCACCATCCGTAAAGTTTGTGAATAAAGAATTGGCCTCAAATGATTTTCATGTGTATGGCGGTTGGTGGAGAGATGCAAAAACAGCTTCACTTTATTACGACCATAGAGCGCCAAAACACATGAAATTTTATGATGCTATACTTGATAAGCCTTTTAATAAACCTATGTATATGCGTTTGGTGTCAGAAACTTATCCCTTTCCTTGGATAGAATTACCAACCGATGAAGAATTGGCTGATGATACCAAGAACACAGTGTATTATGATTGGGTAAGAAGTTATAATTTAGTTGATGTTGTAGCGAATGATATAGACCAATTTTATGAAATGGGTTTGAATCTATATCAAGAAAGTATTGTTTTTCCAGAGTTGGAATTTGAATTAGAAGCTACCGATGTTTTGAAAATTCCTTTGAGCTATAAAGCCAATCAACATAGAAAAGTCTATATAAAAGTATCTGAAATCACCGATAGACTTGAGAAAAAGTGGAATAAAAAATTAATTGATAAATCAATCGATGTTTATCCAGGTTATGGAAGCCTAGAGGTTCTTTTTAACCTCGATAAAAAGTTGTCAAAATCTGTAACCTATATCGTTGAAGGATTAATTAGAGAAATAAACGGTGAAAATGAGCCTAAAGGGGCATTGGATAAAAACACCTTATTTATTTCTATAAAGTAGTTTAAAATTATAGCTACTTTTCGTTGATTTTGTATTAGGACCGATTAAAAAAGAGCAAGGTGTCTTTTACATGTTTTTTCCAATATTCCCATTCATGTTTACCATCAAATTCTTCATATAAATGAGGGATTTTTGCAGCTAATAGTTGTTGATTTAATGTCCTGTTATGCGCTATTAATAGGTCATCTTTTCCACAATCAAATCGAATAGGAGGAAGTTGTTCTTTATTTATAATCATAGTTTCAAATACTGAAGTTTCAGTACACTCGTTTTTAACATAGAGTGATTCATTTTCTTCAACAAATAAACGCATTTGCGAAATATCGGTTATAGATGAATGTCCAGAAATGGCTTTATATTTATTTGGGTATTTTGCCCCTAATCTTAAAGCTCCATATCCACCCATTGATAATCCCGAAATAAATAAATCAGACTGATTACTTGTACAATCAATACTTTCAATAACAGCTTCTATAACATCCTCAACAATCCAGCCTTCAAAATTTAGATTGTTATGTGGTAAATAAGCAGAACCATCGCCCCAAAGTCCATCTGAAGGCATAGCAATTACCATAGGTTTAATAAGCCCAGTCTCCATCATTTTTAAGGCCGTAAAATGAACACCGGCCTTGAGTGTCCAAATCCAAGCACTGCCATAAACACCATGTAACAAGGTGACTATTGGAATATCTTTTAGGTTATTCATTGGAGGTACAAATACACAAATATCTCCCCGACCTTTTAAATGAGGCGTTTTTACAGTGATAAATCTAAGATTATGACTTTCAAATTCCTTGCTTGATATCTCTAAAGTTCTAAATTTTGATGCCATGTTTTTTAGTTTACAATAACTGAAGTATTTATACTTTCTAATTCTCCTGATGTTGTTTTTAATACAATGGGGCCTTTTGAATTGGATAGAACATAAATTACAGCTTGACCATTAAAAAAAGCTCTAATAGGTTTTGATAAGTTTTGCACATTGGTTGGGTCCCCATTACCCGATGCTAAAAATTGCGCTGCTCCGCTTACTTCAATTATCATGTTTCGGTTATAGTGAGGATATAAAATTCCGTTTGAGTCAACTACCGAAACAACGTATACGGCTACTTCTCCTTCCTTAATGGTTTGTACTTCATTTTTTATACTAATTTGATAAGGTTTTTTTGAAGTAACACGTCGAGTTTCGTCAACTTTTTCACCATTTTTATCATAAGCTACAACTAAAGCCTCACCAGGTTCATAAATAACATCTTCCCATACTATAGAATAAGCTTTTAATTGATTCATAGTTGTACCTCCTGATGCTTCTTTTGTAATATCTTTAGCAAGAAATTCTGGTACCGCAGGTTTTTCTTTGGTTTTTATTCCGTAACTCTTGCCGTTTACAAATAGCTCTGCTTTATCATATGTTGTGTAACATAGTACAGGAATTTTTTCACCCTGCATATTGGAAAGTGACCAATGTGGAAAGAAATGTAAAACTTTAGCCGTATTATTCCACTGGCTTTTGTATAAATAAAACTTGTCTTTTTCTAAACCAACCAAATCAATAGGTGCAAAATAGGAACTTCTAGATTTTGCTGTGTGATATGGAGACGGTTCACCTAAATAATCATAACCGGTCCAAACAAATTCTCCATAAACGAAATCATTGTACTCTTGAGAAGCAAACTCTTTGTGAGGGGAATACCCCCATGGAACATTGGTGTTTTCATAATTACCAGGGTGCCCATCACTATACAACTCGGTGTTTACCGATGTTCCTCTTTTAGTTTGTAACGTATCAAAAACAACAGGATATTTGTAGGAGTTTCGGGTACTTAATGAGCCTCCTGTTTCGCTAGCATAAAATTTTAAATTTGGATAATACTCTCTTATTTTATGATAAATTCCTGGTTTGTAATTAAAACCAGCAACATCAACAGTTGAAGCCATACCACTTTTTAAGGCATTATTAGCAGAATTAAAACCAGCAGTAGTGGCACGAGTTGTGTCCAATTTTTTTACAATATCATGAAGGTAAGCAGTAATTTTATTAGGGTCATGTTTATATTGCTCCATAATTTCATTTCCAATACTCCACATGATGATACTGGGATGGTTTCTGTCTCTTAAAACCATGTCGGTAAGGTCTTTTTGGGCCCATAAATCGAAGTGTTTAGAATACCCATTTAATACTTTGCCAATTTGCCACTCATCAAAGGCTTCATCAATAGCTAAAACTCCCATTTCGTCGCAGATATCTAGGGCTTCTGGAGCTGGTGGATTATGGGAAAAACGAATTGCATTTACGCCCATCTCTTTCATTTTTTTTATTTGGCGTACAAACAATTCTTTATAAAATGAAGCGCCTACAGGCCCGAAATCATGGTGCATGTTCACTCCTTTGAATTTAATTTTTTTTCCGTTTAAATAAAACCCATCTAATTCAAAACGAATTTTTCTAATACCGAAGGTAGTTGTGAAAGTATCAATCGTTTTACCGTTTTTTAAAATCGATGTTTTTAACTTATACAGATGTGGTGTTTCAATATCCCAAAGTTGAGGTTTTGAAATTTTAAAATCTACAGATAGTTTCTCTTCACCGTTTATTAAAACATTTCTTTCATTTTTTGCAACTTGTTTTCCTTCATCGGAAATAATTTCATTGACCACAAAACAATTTCCTTTACCTAATATTTCTAATTCCAAATGGACAATGGCATTTTTTTCAGAAACTTTTGGAGTAGTAACAAAGGTTCCCCAAGTTTTAACATGAGTTTTATTCATTTTAGTTACAGATACTTTTCTATATAAACCAGCACCAGGATACCAACGCGATTGACTATTAAAGTTTTCTAACCTTACAGCAATAGAATTGTCTCCTGGTTTTAAGAATTTGGTAATATCAAAGTAAAACGAAATATAGCCAAACGGTCGTTCGCCAACATATTTACCGTTTACGTAAACTTTGGCATTGCTCATAGCTCCGTCAAACATCAATTGAACTTTTTCTTCTAAATCTGAGGCTGAAACAGTGTATTTTGTTCGATACCAACCAACGCCAACATAAGGCAAAGCTCCTGTTCTTCCCGTTCTGTATTTAGGTTGAGCTTCTCCATCTTGAACAACCATTGTTAACTGGATGTCGTGGGTAAAATTAAAATCTTCTTTTATTGCCCAATCATGTGGAATTGTAACATTTTCCCAATTAGCATCATTGAAATTTTCTTGAAAAGCAGTGCCGTAATCGTAATTTGTGAATTTCCAATCTTTCAAATATTCGACAGTTCTATTTTGAGCCACTAAAAAATGAATCGAACAAATGAGAACTAAAACAAATGCGTATTTTTTCATGTTTTATAAGTTTTATTGAAATCTTTTTAGGTTATTGGTTTGCGTCTATTAGTTTGTAGGTTCTTATATAATCAATTAAGGCTGTTCTATCTGCTTTGTTAGCTCTAGCAACTTTTCCACCATCATCTGGGATCGGATTCCAATCATAGCTTTCAATCGAAAAATGTAAAAATAGATGCTGATCAAAATCTACAGGAGGTTTTATGGTGTAAACATGTTTTCCGTCAAGGTAAAATAAAAGTTCAGTTGGACTTTTCCACCAACACCCATAGGTGTAAAATTGTTCTGAATTTTTAATCTTTGGAAGGATCATATCTTGACTTCTTGTGGCTTCGTTGCATTCGGTTTTTCTGAAAATGGTATTGGAATGCATGATTTTGTCCCAGACCTTTGCCCAATCCTCAGTTAAAGGTGATACGCTTCCAACAGATTCCGTAATGTCTATTTCGTGTTTTTTGCCACATATATTTTTAGACATCAACCAAAAACCTCCACCCATTTCGGTTTTACTCATTTTGAATTTAGACTCAAAATAATGTCCGTATGAAATAGGTTGAACTGCTCTAATAATACCGCCGTAATAGTTGTAAACCGATGGATTTTTGTATTTAAAACTCGTATAAGTTTTGTTTAGTTTACCAACCTCAATTTCCATAAATCCTTTGTTTAGGGTTATGGAGCTTTCTTTGAAAAGGGCAGGAGGTCGACCAATCCATCCAAAATCAGGATGTCCTTCAGGGTCTGCTATCCATTTTTTATTATCTAAATTTTTTCCTTCAAATTCATCGGAAAGATTCTCGATTTTTATCCATTTTTTTCCTTCAGGTGGAGCTGTCTGTGCGCATAGTCCGCTGTTAATTAGGATAGAAATAAATAGTAAAAAGCAATTTTTTTTCATCATGAATTGAATTAAAGAAAGTTGGTTATTCGAAAACGATGACGCCTTTGGCATTTTTACCTGAAAGCATATCATCAAAAGCTTGTTGTAAATTTTCTATTGGATAGGTTCGCGTAATCATTTCATCGAGCATTAAATCACCTTTATCATATAGCGATACTAGTTTTGGAAAATCTATTTGTGGGCGACATTTCCCATATAAAGGATTGATGTAAATTTTATCCCATTCAAATAAATTCATATCAATAGTAATTTCTTCTTCAATTCCGCTAACCTGAACTGCAGTTCCAGCATTTCTAATCATAGCTAAGGGAGCAGCTCCCAGAGAAGGAATAGCGGTGCATTCGAAAGCATAATCAGCACCTCTACCACCTGTCAATATTTTTACTTCCTTAGAAGCATTTAATAAACCAACATCTTTTTTATTTGCTAAAATAGTATGTGTTGCTCCAAATTTTTTTGCCATTTCTAAGCGTTTATAATTGATATCAATGCCAATAATTTTTGATGCTCCAGATATCCTAGCTCCTTGAATTACGTTTAAGCCAACTCCACCAGTTCCTAATATTACAGCAGAACTACCAGGGGTTATTTTGGCTGTGTTTATTGCAGAACCAAAACCAGTCATGACACCACAACTAATAATTGAAGCGGATGACATAGGCATATTACTTTTAAGTTTAACACAAGCCGATTCTTTTACTAAAGTATATTCTGAAATAGTACCAATATTGAAAGAGCGTTCTATGGGTTTGTTATTCCAAAGTGTACCCTCTAAATGAGCATGTCCTGGAGTATACCCATTCCCTCCAGCTGTAACGGGAGAGTTGAATTCACAGATATGCTGGTTTCCTTCTTTACACTGAAAACATTTCATACAAGGTGTTGCCCAATTTAATATAACCTTATCACCGGGTTTAAGATTTTTAATATCGCTTCCTACTTGTTTAACAATTCCCGCTCCTTCGTGACCAAGAATAATGGGTTTCCCCCATGATAAAGAATCATGGTCTGTATGACATAATCCTGCAGCTTTAATTTTTACAACAACTTCATCTGTTTTTGGATTTGCAACGCTAACAGTATCCATAATAAACTTACCATCTCCTGTTGCTATTGCTGCTTTAGATATTATAGACATGTTTTATTTTTTAAGCTAAAAAGCTGTTTGGTTTAAATGGTATGGATAAATCTGTCAGTTTCATTTGATCTATTTTTTGTTTAGATTTAATCAGTTTTGCACCTAAAACAAAAGCTTTAGCAAAATTTACTGCGTTTACTGCGAGTAGTTCATCGTCCTTAAAATACCATATTGAAAAGCTGTTTTCTCCCCCTTCTTTTCTTATTATAATGTTATTGTATCCTTTTGAAAGTCCAATGATTTGAAGTTTTATGTCAAATTGATCTGACCAAAACCAAGGAATGATATCGTAAATTACTTTTTGGTTACATATGGTTTTTGCTGCTGTTTTAGCTTGTTCTATAGCATTTTGAACAGACTCCAGACGCAAATGATATTTATAATGCGGATTGTAATGATTGGTACAATCGCCAATGGCAAAAATATTCGCATCATTCGTTCTAGTAGTTTCATCAACCTTAATACCGTTGTCAATATCTAGTCCAGCATTTTGAGCTAATTCGGTATTTAGTGTAATACCAACACCAACTACAATTAAGTCGGCATTTAATTTTGTGCCGTCATCACAAGCCACAACGCTATAATTTCCTTTTCTTTTTATAGAAATAACATGTTTATTTGTATGTATTTCAACTCCATTTCTAAGATGTAATTTTGTGAAAAATTCAGACATTTCAGCAGCTGTTACTCTAGCCAAAACACGTTCTTCTCGTTCTATAACAGTAACATGAGCACCTCGTTTTTTCAAAGATGCCGCAGTTTCTAAACCAATATAACCACCACCAATAATTACAGCGCGTTTATGTAATGAATTATTTATGGTATTTCTAATATTAACAGCATCATCAGCAGTTCGCATTGGAAATACATTATTTGCCATATCAATGCCTTGGATAGGAGGGATGAAGGGGCTAGCACCAGTTGCAATGACTAATTTGTCATAGGTTTGTGAACTACCATCACTTAAAGAAATTGTGTTTTCTTTTCTTTTTATGGTGTTTACTGCTATTCCAAGTCTTAAAGTAATGTTATCCGTTTTGTAGTTTTCCTTTGGAAATAATAGTCTCTGTTCCGTTCCTTCTTCACTAGTCAAATAGGTTTTGGATAGGGGCGGACGATGATAAGGGAAATTTTTGTCGATATCATAAAGGATAATTTTTCCTTTCCAACCTTCTCTTCGAAGTGCAAAGGCACAATTAACACCAGCATGACTTGCTCCAATAATAACGCAAACCATATTTTCTGATGCAATACTCATTAAATGATTATTTAGCAACTGTTAAAACAAGCCCATCAAGCTTTTCGTTTATTTTGATTTGACAGGATAAACGGCTGTATTCACTTACATTTTCATCAAATTCTAACATGTCATTTTCAATTTCCAAGGGACTTCCAACTTTATCCCATTGCGCTGGATTCACATGCACATGACAAGTAGCACATGAGCAAACACCCCCACAATCTCCGTCAATGCCTTTAATTTTGTTTTGAACCCCCAATTCCATCACAGATCCAGAGGTAGCTTCTACGGTAGTTGAATTTCCATCACTTGTTATAAATGTTATTTTTGCCATTATAGTATTATCGTTTGTTAAATTTTATTTGAATTTTTTTAAAGCCTACTTTACGGTCAAATTCATCAAGATTTTCTATGTTTTCCTCACAATTTATAATCTTCATAGATTTAACCTTATGAGCAAGTACTGTTAACAATATTTTCATGATTTGACGTGTATGCGTTGCGCCCAAACAGTTATGAGTTCCAAAGCCAAAAGCTACGTGCGGATTTAATTTTCGATCTAAAACAACCTCATTAGCATTTTCAAAAACACGCTCATCTCTATTCGCTGAAGCCCAACACATAGAAATTCTACTTTGTGCTTTTATAGCATGTTCACAAACATGCGTATCTTCTGTAACAACACGTCCCATTTGAGTTAAGGGTGAAAAATATCGTATTAACTCTTCGATAGCCGTGTTCAAAATTTCGGGTTCGTCACGTAAACGTTGCAATGATGTAGGATGATCTGCAAAATAAGCAATAGAGTTTGTTACGACATTAATAACGGTATCTCTTCCTCCGGCGAAGGTTAAAATCATTACACCTTTAGCTTCTTCTTTGCTTATTTTTTTACCATTAATTTCCGAAGCTAATAGAATTGAGTATAAATCATTTTTCGAATTTTTAATGGCTATGTCAAGTTGATTATCAATATAGTCGTATAATATATTTGCTTTGTCGCTATCTAATGCCTTGTCTTCGCTCCTAAACACATGCGTTCCCCATGAAATCCATAAATCTGCTTCTTTTGATGGAACATTTAACAATAGCGTTAAGGCTCTAGATTGTAGTTTTAAAGAAAATTCTTCAACAACTTCTATAGTTTTTTTTGATAAAGCTTCATCAACAATATCGTTAATGATTTGATATAAACGATCTTGATAAGCCGCTTCTAAGGGACGCTTAAACCAAGTGTCTAACAGATCTCTATAGTCTTTGTGTTTTGGAGGGTCAACTTCAAATGGAATTTGACGCGTTTCTCTTATATGCACTTCTGATGGAATTACGATTCTTCCAATTTCTTCACCCCCAGATTGAAATGTTTTCCAATTATGAGCACATTTTCTAACATCTTTATGTCCCAGTACCATCGTTACAAGGTCGTTTTGGTCATTCAATTTTCCGAAACCTTTTCCTTCTCTTGCTTCCTTAAAAGGATCACTTATTGTGCTTTTTTCCATGGGTTTTATTTTTATCAAATTTCACAATAATATTTTTTTTTTAAATTTCCTTTTTTAACATAAAAGTATCTTATTCTGTAAATAAATGTTTAATTTTGGATTACAAATCTTCATAATAGTAAATTTTATGAAAGCAAAATTGGAAAAAATAGATTTAGGAACTAAGCAATCTATTTTGGCTTTTGAATATTGTTCAAACAATTTTGATACACCGTGGCACTTCCATCCGCAACATGAACTTACATATATTCAAGAAAGTGTTGGTACAAAATATATAGGTGATTATGTTGGTTTTTACCAGCCAGGGGAACTGGTTTTAATACGATCGAACCTTCCTCATTGCTGGAAAAATCATGCAAATACTCATAATAATTCGAAATCAATAGTAATTCAATGGAATAAAGGTATTTATCAAAAAGTCCCCGAATTAGAAACGATGTTTAAAATGATTAATGATGCTTCTAGAGGTGTTATTTTTGAGAAAGATATTACGGCCTCTTTTCTGCCCAGAATGAAAAAACTAACTGAATTGAGTAATTGTGATCTATACATTGAGTTATTACATTTACTTACAGATTTATCAAATTGTAAATACAAACATCTTTCGGAAGCTAGTTTTATTGATGATTTACCAATTGAATTTGGAAGTAGAATGCGTAAAATTCATGATTTTCTAGAAATCAGGTTTCACGAAAAAATTTATTTAAAAGAATTGGCAGAATTAATGAATATGTCGGAACAATCTTTTTCTCGATTTTTTAGCAAAATGATGGGAAGACCTTTTTTTACTTTTCTTAATGAATATAGAATAAATATTGCCAGTCGAATGCTTATTGATTCTGATTTATCAATAGCTCATATTGGTTTTTCTTGCGGTTATGAATCCTTACCATTTTTTCATAAACAATTTAAAAAAATCAAACAATTATCGCCTTTACAATATAGAAAAAAATTCAGGTAGAAAAAAAAATGAGGATATTTTTGAATGAATCAGGACAGATTATGGATGTCTTAGAGATCTTCAAGCTTCCAAACTCTCACCCAATCAAATTTTGTGTACCTTTCTTCTATAGGTTTGTTAAAGCCCATTTCTTCTGCTGTGGTTTCTTCAATCCAGTCATAAAAATTACTAGACATTATTAACCGAAGAGCACCTTTAAAGGGAATTGCTGGAGTAACAGATTCTTGTAGTTTTCCATCAATATAAAAGTCTACTTTGCTACCATCTGCATACCAATAGGCCGCATAAACATGAAACTCCTCAGAGTTTTTTTTATCAAAATTTGTTTTACCTCCTTTGGTTTGTCTATTCCCAATATTATTACATGGAGAGTTATGACGATGTGTATTGTAATGAAATATTCTGTCCCATTTAGAATTTACAGCCCAATCGTCATTCGTCCAAGCATCACCCAATTCACCCGTAAAAACACCGACACACTCTTGAATATCTATCTCAAGATTTTCACCATTATTAAAGTTGCTTGAGCAAGGTTTGGTTTCAGATTTCAACCAAAACGCAGCAGACATAGCGGTGCCACTCGCTTTCATTTTAGCTTCAATATAGTATCCTGGTTCAGCTAAAATTTTGCCATAAATATAGGCTCCTCCATATCTACGCACTGCAGGATTGTTTGTATTGTCTTTTGGAGAATACCTTGGGCTATCAAACTTTTCACCCTCTATTCTCAAATAGCCATCTCCAACACTTACATTATCTTCTTCAAAAAGAGATCTGCTAGATCCGTACCAGCCTCTGTCTTGTCCGTTCCAAATAAATTTAGGCGTAGGATTCCATTTGTTTAAATCAAACTCAGTACCATCAAACTCATCAGATAATCCATCAACCTTTACCCATTTTTTATTGGATGGTTTGGGGTTGTCTTTTATAAAATAGGGTAAATCAGCAGAAGGTTCATCACTAGTCACTGTTATTTTAAAACTACAATTTGCAGTATTACCAGCATTATCTATAGCCTGAAAACTGTTTGTTGTTATTCCTAATGGAAATTTTTCTCCTGAAGCAATACCTTCAATTTGTGTTATTTTAACGTCATCATTATCTTTAACAATTGGTAAAGAATATGTAACGGTTGCTTCAGATTCTGTAGAAACAACAGAAACATTTTTATCTGAGGGACAAGTCATCTCAAGTATAATGGTCTTTGTTGTTTCATTATCATCAACTTCAGATTTGTTGCAAAAGACAAAGGTAAATATTATACAAACAAGCAAATACTTCATTGATTTAAACATAGACTTTTTTTTTGGTAAATTTATATCTAGCAACATTTAGTTGGTATTACAAATGATTAGAAGTTTAGATCGTATGATTTTTTTTGTGGTACAGATTCAAGGGAGCATGAAAGAAAAATGAATCATTTGCCTTTGAATATTAATACTTTCTTTGGCAAAAGTAAGTACAGTGGTTTTTCCTAAACTTCTTCCGTCCCCAGTTATTATTGCTTTTTTATTTTGTAAAGTGTTCATACTCTTTTTCGTATCAGTTAACATTCGTCCAGTAATTCATAATAAAAACGCCCCCTATTATTGGACCAGCTTTACTTACCAAATCTAAATGTGCTTTATGAAATAGATAAATTTCTCTGGCATGCTCGTCATTAAATGTGATTGTGAAGGTATGCGTAAAACCTTCGCTATGACCCTCGGTACTGTCATTTACGCCCCATTCAATATTCACGATTTCTGGAATTTCATTTTTAAGATTTAAAAAAGCGTCAACAGCTTCATTAACTTGTGCTTCGGTAGCTTCTTCTTTATATTTAAGATTTACTATGTGTCTTAAAACTTTACCTTCTCTGTTAATTTTTGGAGCAATTTTATAACTAGCAATTTTTCCTAAATCGAATCTGAACGAACCAGCTATCAAGAAGTTCTCACCATCTATTTTGTGAGATCTCAAACCATAATAGATGGAAAAGCCCGTTTCTAAATAATTGATAGGCTTAAGCACACCTTCGTCATTGAGTTTTAGTAATTGAATACTGGCATCATCTTTTGTGCCAACAGCCAATATAGCTTCATTATTATATTTCGATACGACTTCAATTCGTGTTTGCCCTTGTAGTTTGGTGGTTTCATCATCTTTAAGGATAAAATGTGGAACCAAAGCCCCCATTTTATTTACCTTAAAAACACTTACGCCATCACCATGATACACAAAATCAGTCTTTTTAATAAAGCCACCTCGCTTATAGTATTTGTGATGTCTATGACCAACAATTACGTATTTATTGCCTCCTAGAGTAACACCCGTTACTGGGTACGCCCCAGTTAAATACCTATCTGTATTGTTATCGCTAATGTTGTTTATGTTTTTAAAGGTTCCATTTTCATAAATTCTAAAGCTGCTTACCCCATTATCTTGAAAGCCACTAGTATATAAAAACGTTTTACCTTTAATTTTGTGAGTAAACATACCAATAATGCCATCTGTATGAATCGTTTCATCGTCTTTCATAGACTGAACATGGGTTAGAATACCATCGTCGTGTATTTTAAAACTACTTAATCCTGGTTTTTCTTCTAAACCTCCAATTAATAGGTAGGCTGCTTTTTTCATATGAACAACCTGTAACGTAATGGCTGTGCCAAGATGAGTTTCGTCTGTATCTTCAACTAAAGCAACGCGCTCTATCGAGCCATCATTTAAGATTTTAAAGGTTTCAATTACATTTCCGTGTTTGTTTGCCACAAAGAGGAAGTCTGTACCGTTAATATTATCGGCAACCATTCCTCTTGCAGGTCCAGTTTTCATGTGAAGTTCATGGTTGCTAATCGGGGTGAGTATACCGTTTTTATCTAGGCTGTATACATCTATATTACCAACGCCACCGGCGTAAACAAAATGCGATCCGTTTTTCTCGTAGCTTGTTACAGAAACGGTATTCTGTCCCGATATATTTTTGAAGTCTGTTCTGTAAAGCATCAAATCATTACTAACCTGTGAAAATATTATTTGTGTTAGATGAAGGAAACTATAGATAATTAATTTTTTTATATAACTCATAATTTTATTTTTAATATTGTTCATTTATCCAGAATCGAATTTGATCCTATTGTAGCTATATTCTGATTGTTAATTATAAATTGAATGTTTAATTTAGAGGGGGGTTGACTTATTCTATGTTTTTTATGTAGGCATAATACACCGTGTTAGGTTTGTTGTTACTATCAATAAAGTTAGCCCAAAATTTAGTTTTTCCTGAATTAAGGTAAACTTTAAATGTAGCTGAACTATCATTTTTCTTGATGATTTTTTCCGTTTTAAATTGATTTTCAAATTCAATAGTTGCTTTAACATAGTTTAGGTTTTTCCCTTCGGGGATATCTTTTTCTAAACCGAGTAGCTGGTCTTTTGTAATTGCAGGCGTTGAAGTATTTATTATTAAATTAGATTCCTTTGGATATCTTCTTAATGAGACTTGATAATTTCCGCTCTTTACAACATTTACGTTCCAATAGCCTGTTCCGGTTGTACCTTTTCTTATGTGAATTTGATTCCAAGGGTAAGTTCCAGATTCTCCGTGTATATCATGAGCCGTTAAGGTAATAGGGTTTTCATTTTCAGAACCTATTTTAAAATAGATTTCTTCATTGAAATCTTTAGAAACTTGCTTCCACCAATTTTCATAAAAGACTTTCATTTCAATTACTTTTTCAGGATAATCTTTGGCAACATCATTTTTTTGACCTTGGTCTGTTTCAATGTCATACAATTCTTTCCCATTAATCAACCTCCAGTTTTTGTGCATTACAGCTGAGTTTTTCCATTTTTCAGGGTGTTGAATTCGTTGTGAGTCTGTTACTAACATTCTGTTTTTTAAGGTATCTTTTCCTCTTAGAAGTGGCACTAAACTTTTTCCATCCAAGGGTTGATGATTGTTTGGTAATTTAATACCACACAATTCGGCTAGAGTAGGCATGATGTCTATATGTGCAGTTAGCGTATTGATGTCTTTATAAGTTGCTATTTTGCCATTTTTCCAGTGGATAAAAAACGGTACTCTATGACCACCTTCATATTCACTACCTTTGATACCTCTCATGTTGTCATTAAACCCAGTAATTTTCCCTTTTTTGTTGTAATAACCAGTCGATGTGCCGTTGTCAGTCATAAAAATTAAAATAGTATTATCAACAACATTCAAATCTTTTAACTTATTTCTGAGTTTACCAAAATTGTCATCAATATTGGTAATCATTCCGTAAAAACGTTTTTGGGTAACTGTTAATATGTCATCACCTAAATCTTTATATAAGTTATAGTATTCTTGTGGCACATTGTATGGTCCATGGGGGGCGTTTGGAGCTATGTAACAGAAGAAAGGATTGTCTTTATTTCTTTTTATAAAGTCTATGGCTTCCTTAAAAAACACATCGGTACAATATCCTTGATATTTTTTAGGTTTCCCATTTTGAAAGTAGGTGTCGTTAAAATAGGTATTGTTCCAGTAATCTGGTGTTTGTTGAACACCACCACCTCCATGCATAACGGTTTCTTGAAAGCCTCTGTCTTCAGCTCTAAACGGGTAATTATCTCCCAAATGCCATTTTCCAAATGCACCTGTTTTATAACCAGCTTCTGAGAACATATTGGCTAAAGTTTTTTCATTTTCCCTTAATAAAGACCAACCACCAACCGTATGCCAAACACCGGTACTATTAGCGTACCTTCCTGTCAATAATCCAGACCGGGTAGGAGCACAAGTTGGACTTACATGGAAATTGGTTAAATGGTAACTTTCTTTGTGAAAATCATCAATATTGGGTGTTTTTATAATTGGGTTTCCATGTGCACCAACATCTCCATAGCCTTGATCGTCAGTGATGATAAGAATTACGTTGGGTTTATTTATATTTAAATCATTATTACTATTAACCTTATCATTATGACATCCTGTAAGAAGTATAAAACACCATAGTGTATTTAAGATTATATTTTGAAGTGTCATTATTTTAATCTAATCGTTAAGCCACACAGTGCATCTTTAGGTAACTCTACATTTATTTCATTTTCATTAATTATTAACCTCACAAATTGATTTGATAATTTATCATTTTGAATTAATACCTTGATCTCATTGTCACTATTTTTAGTTGTCACTATGCTATGTTTTGAAATATGAGCGATTCTCTTATCGTCTTTTTCTATAGTATTACTTGCCATATAGATTGCATTATAATCGGGTGTATATTGGATATTACCATTTTCTCGATTAATTATAACTAACGAATTTTGTTTCCAACCCCATGCACTTTTTGAAGTTTCGTTTAAAATTATATTCCAATAACAAAAATTGCTGCTTCCAGCATTTATGTAGTTAGCAATTTCAGAGATTCTTTCTTTTGCTTGTTTGGTAGAGTTGTCCCCATTGTAACATTTTGTTTCGGTGTTCATAATTTTCATATTGGGCGCTAATAGGGAGACTTCTCTAATAAAAGGTTCGTTAGCATATTGAAAACCAATACCATCAAATTTATTGATTGTTTCGGTATTTAGTATTTTATAATGATCCCCTCTGTTGATAGTTCTAAACGTGCCTGCCCAAATACCAGTATTTAATTTTTTCTTTTCAAAAGCAGGGATAATATAATTTAGACTTAAATCTTCAAATTGATTCATAGTCATATTACATCCTGGAAATGGGGCATAGGTATCTGGTTCATTTTGCACACAAATACGGTCAATTTCTACACCTTCTTTTTTGTAAGCTTCTATATATTTTGTTAGATAAGTAGCATAGGCACTGTAAATTTTTGGAGATTCTTTTAATCTACTTTTTTCTTTGTTTACATTGTTTTTATCCATGGTATTGTTATATTTCATCCAAGCTGGAGGACTCCATGGTGATGCTTGTAACAGCATAGACTTGTTTTCTTTTAAGGCCGATTTTATAAATGGCAATAGGTAGTTTTCATCTCTTTTGATGGAAAAATGTTTCATTTCATAATCGTCAGGAACCATACTGTAACTGTAAGCATCTAAAGAAAAATCACTGGCACCTATTGGAGTTCTATTAAAATTTAAGTTTGCATTATTAGTGTCGAATAAGTTTTTTAAAACTTTGGTTTGTTCCATTTTTGGTAAACTAAAAAGTGCCTCACCACCGTTTTCATTAAACGCACCACCAATACCTTCAATGGTTTGAAATTCAACCTCTGGAATCAATACAATAAAATCTTTTTGATGCACTTTAATACTTGGATCAATTTTAGTTTTATGTTTTTTAATAGGTGAAGCTTCGCCTTTGTCAAGTGTTACATACGAAACTTCAACACTGTATTTTTGTGCAGTAACTATAGATGTAAATAATACTACAAAACTTACTATTTTATAAAATCTCATTATTTTATTTGTTTCAATTTGAATCCATTAAGCCATAACGATCCCTTTTTATTGGTGTTTTTAAATTTTAGATGCACTGCTCCTGAACCATTTGTACTAAAAGTTGATTTTATCGAGATTGGTTTACGTTCTCCACTACTATCGTTATAATAATAATTGACAACATGATCATCGGAAGTTCTTGTAAAATTACCATCGATATCTTCTACCGTAACTGATATATCATTTGTTAATTTAATATCTGTTTTTCTTGCATGATGAAAGGTCTCAATAGCATATTTACCAGTTTTTAAGTTTGAGAGTTTTACAGTAAGTTCTCCTTTTTCAATGTAAATACCGTCTGAAGCTACAAAACTCAAATCACCAATCATACTTGAATTATTACCTAACCAATTTATTTCTTCAGTAGCGCTTATTTCAACCTGAATATTAGATTGGTTTAATGTATGCTTTAAATTTTTGTTAGAATTTCCAGTCCATTCTTGCCAATCAAATTGAACTAATTGCTTGTCGCCACCAATATCAACCCTTTCAATAGGATAATCGTAAATGGGTTTTGCTTGATTAACAATTTCGTTGGTATTAAATTTTACGGTATTTATTGAAGCTTTGCCAGGCTTTAGCCCCTTTGCTTTTGCAGTAACTGTAATGCTGCCAGTTTGATCTGTTCCCTTAATGTAAATAGCTGCTACTCCATTGTATACAGTAGCAGGGTTTGAATATATTTTTCCGTTATCAATGATTTTGCCAACACCGGATATCGCAAATTGAACTTTGTTTTTGGAACTAGTTACTACTTCACCATTTTTATCTAAAATATAGGCGTATACCAATCTAATATCCGATCCACCAGCATAAAAGGGTTTATCATCAATATTATATTCAACTTTTATATGATGTGGTTTTCCTTGTTTGTGTCTGGTAAATTCTGTTATTTTTATATCGTTTGAATACCCAATTGCTTTCAATGTACCACTTTCCCAATTATATCTAAACGTAAATGAAGGATGATTTAAGTTGGTTTTGGTAATATCATTATCAGGTAATTGTCTGGCAATTAGTATGTTGTTATGGTACAATTCAACTTCTTGACAATTACTAAAAACTCTAATTTTCCCATCTTTAGAAGCTGTTTCGTCGGCAATATGTACTATTGGTTTATTTACCAATTCTGATTGATACCAATAATATACGGGCTTAGGTATTCTGTATGGTGAAAGAACACCATAGGTTGTCATAAAACCTCTAAATTGTTCATTAACAATATTGGGTTGCAAGTGATTATAGTCTGCACCTAGCCAAGTAATGGCCGCAAAATTGTTTTTGTTGCCTTTATATCTTGAAATATGAAATTGATTGACTTCGGAATTTGGAGAACTTCCGTGTTCCATAACCATTGTAAAGGCACTTTCTGGAAATTCTGTTCTACGGTAATCCATAGTGGCGTGAACATCTGTAATACCTTCATTTTTTGGACCATTCCATGGAGCAGATGCAGAGGCGGTTAGTCTAAAAGGATCCTCTTCCTTGGAAACGGTTTGCAGTCTAGGGACAGGACCCCTATGGTTGATTCCAGCACCCCAAAAAATAATTGATGGATGGTTTCTATGATTTCGAATCATGGTTCTTGAAGCTTTCTCTAAATTTTCAAACCAAGTATCATCGCCCCATTCAATCCATGTAGAAGGCTCTTCATAAATAATTATTCCTAATTCATCACAGGCATTTATAAAAGCATCATCTTGTGTATAATGAGAGAGTCTAATGATATTCATACCTGCTTTTTTGTACATCAAAGCTTCGTTATAATGAAACGAGTTAGGAACAGCATCGCCAATATTTGGATAATTTTGATGACGATTTGCGCCTACTAAAAAAAGTGGTTCACCGTTTAAAACAAATCCTTTACCTTTTTCTAGAGAAAATTTTCTGAATCCAAATTTATTTTCTACAAAATCTACAGGGGTTTCATTATCATAAATTACAGAATTTACACGATACAAATAGGGGGTATTTGGAGACCATAAATGATAATCTTCTTCTAGGGTAGCAGATTGCCTAAACGTATGTGAAGAGTTTGCGTTAATATTTATTTCTGACATTAATTTCTTTACTACAAAACCTTCTTTGTTGATAATTTTGGTTATTATCTTACTTTTTTTAGCAGTTGTATGTTCATTTTTAATGGTAGTTTTAATTGTTACAGTGCCATTATTTTTATTCACAGTTGGTGTTGTTATATGCACACCAGCGTCAAAATCTTCCCAATTAAAATTTACGTACAGTTTATTAGTAGTTAATAAATACACATCTCTGTAAAGCCCTCCAAATTTCACATAATCTGTTCTGTGAGGGTCTGGAGCAATAGTAGGGTTAAATCTATTATCTGCTTTAATTACAATGGTATTTTCTTCTCCGAATTTTACAAAATTGGTGATGTCAAAATGAAAAGGGGTATATCCATTTACGGCATAGTTACCAGCTTTTTCACCGTTAACCCATAGTTCAGTTGCATTATGTACTGCTTCAAATTCTAAAAATACTTTTTGAGAGGAATCTGCTGTAATGTTAATTTTTTTCCGATACCAGCTAATATCACGTAAATACTTTTCTTGAACCCAAGTTTCTTTTATACTGTCCATTTCATAAGAAACTAATTGAGGATTGTGAGGGACTGAAACATCTTCCCAAGAACTATCGTCGAAATTAATAGCTGTAGGGTTGGTTTTAAGATCACCTAAATGGAATTTCCAACCTAAGTTCAGGTTTGTTTTTATCCTATTTCCTGCCTCAAAACCTATAGGAAGTGTTTGTGCCTTAATTTGCAAAGACAACAATAACAAAATTACGATGGTGTATTTTTTTTTCATTTCATATTTTTTTATTTCCAAACTCTAAAATATTTTAGGTGATATTCTAAATTTTGTGCGAAAATTTTTGTGACAACAAAGAAAATGGATGAAATATAAAACAGCTTTGTATTTCTCATTTTTAAATTAATGATTTATAAAGTAAAAATTGACATAGTCAATTAATTAATTTAAAATATATAGAAAGTTAACACATATGATTAATTGACATTTATTTTTATTACAAAGTAATTACTAGATTTATACATTACATTTTTTTAAAATTGAACAAAAAAAAGTTATTTTAATTCTAACTCTTTAATCTCTATTTTTTCTGTTCCTCTCAATTTCTCATAAATAGCTATCATTTCAGACAACTTTTTACTATGGGTTTGAGCTAGGTTATTTTGTTGACCAACATCTTCCTTTAAATTATATAATTGGTATTTATTTGAAACCCCTAATTCTATATTGACTTGCTTGTTAATTGCTTGCCCTACATAGGGAGGAATTAGAGCCCAATCACCACTTCGAAGTGCAGTTTTTTGTCCAGCTTCAATAACTAAATGAGATCTACCAGTTTGAGACTTTCCTAAAAGTGCATTTAAGATTTGCTTACTGTCGTCTGTTGTTACTTTACTTCCAGTTAATTTTGCTAAAGAACTCAATAAATCTATTTGACAAACTAAAGCATTTGAAACAGTTGGCTTAATGGTCCCTTTCCAATAGGTTATAAATGGTACGTGTGTTCCCGCATCAAATAAACTGTATTTTCCTCCTCTTAACCCTCCAGAAGGGTTGTGTTTTCCTATCTTTTCTACAGCATCATCATAATAACCATCATTTAGAACAGGCCCATTATCGCTAGATAAAACAATTAATGTATTTTCTAATAAATTTTCATCTTCCAAAGTTTTTATAAACTCCCCAATAACCCAATCAGCTTCTACAATAACATCGCCTCTTGGCCCCATACCAGATTTTCCAACAAAACGGGGGTGAGGTGTTCGGGGTACATGAGGCTGTTGTAAAGCATAGTATAAAAAGAATGGCTCTTTTTTATGATTTTTTACGTAAGCTTTTGCTTTATTTAAAAAATGATCTGCCATATCAACATCACTCCATTTTGCATTTTCACCGCCTTTCATAAAACCAATTCTTGGTATACCATTTACGATGCTACTGTTATGACCGTGATGCCATTTCATGGATAAAAGTTCAGGGTTGTCTTTTCCAGTAGGTTGTCCTTTAAAATTTTTAGCATAATCAATTTCAATAGGGTCATCTAGATCCAAACCATCAACAAAACCATCTTTTATGTAAACTGTAGGCACACGGTCTTGAGTTGCCGCCATAATGTAAGAATAATCAAAACCTACTTCGTTGGGTCCCGGTGAAACGCGCTCATTCCAATTAACATTTCCCATTCCTAATCCTAAGTGCCATTTACCAACAATGCCTGTTTGATAGCCTTGTTGTTGTAACATTTTAGGAACTGTCATTTGCTTAGTGTTAATGATCAAAGGAGCGGTACCTGGAAGTATTTGTGCATCTTTATTTCTCCAAGGATAAATACCTGTTAGTATTGCGTATCGGCTTGGAGTACAAGTCGCTGAAGTTGCATAACCATTGGTAAATCGCACTCCACCATTAGCTAATTGATCGATATTTGGTGTGTTGATTTCTGTTGCGCCATTGGCACTAATGTCTCCATAGCCTAAATCGTCCAAATAAATAAAAACGATGTTGGGTTTTGTTGCTTCACTGAGGCTGGTTTCTAAATTTTGTTTTGTTTGATTTTTTGCATCCTTACAACTAGAAAATATCGAAATGATAGCAATTGGAAGTATAATTTTTATAGTTTTTTTAATAATAAAAAGTTGATTCATTTTGGTTTATATTTATATTAATGTGTCGTATTATATTATTTGTTTAATGATCATTTCTGGGTTGATTTGCATTTTCTCTCTTTTTTTGACTTTTTAATACCGTATTTTTCACAATAATTAAGCGAATATAGCTCCCCTAAAACAAGACCAATATGTTTCATTTTAATGTGTTGAAATGAATATAGTTTCTGATAATAAGCCTTTTGAAGTCGCAGTGATTTTTATACTTCCTGCAATTTCATTAGACTTAATAATGGCTAAACTTTTACCATAAAAAGCTTTTATAAAATCTTTTTGAAAAGACTCTAAAGATGCTGAATTACCATTGCCAACAGCTTCTAAAACACCATTCCCAGTAACTTCAAAATTCACTAGGTTGCTTGCATTTGGGCATAAGTTTCCATCTTTATCCTCAATTCTAACGGTTATGAAAGATAAGTCTTTTCCGTCAGCATCAATTGCAGATCTATCTGCAATTAACCTTATTTTGGCAGGTTTTCCAGCAGTTGAAATTTTCTTTGTTGCTACTTCTTTACCGTTTTTGTAGGCAACAATTTTAATATTTCCTGCTTTATAGGGAACGTTCCAAGATAATCTGTATTTTGACTTATAGACCCCTCTTTTAAAACCATAACCTGAATTTAAATACCCTCTGTATTCTGTGTTGACATCGGTTAAATCTTTTCCTTTTATTTTTTTCCCATAGGATTTTCCGTTTACAAATAATTCAGCCGAATCGCAGTTGGTATAAGCAAACACAGGAATGATTTCACCTTCTTTTCCTTCCCAATTCCAATGGGGTAAAACATGAACCATCGGTTCTGTTGTCCATTGACTTTGATATAAGTAAAATCGGTCTTTAGGAAAACCACATAAATCTACAGGTGCAAAATACGAAGCGTGAGAAGGCCAATCGTCATTCCAATATCCGTTTGAAGAGTTATCTCTACCTCCATAGGGTGTAGGTTCTCCTAAATAATCGAAACCTGTCCAAATAAATTCCCCCAAAGAGTCTGGGTTTGCTTCTTGAGCTTCAAATTCAATGTCTGGAGAATATGCCCATGGGGGACCTACGATTACATCATAACTAGACACTTGGTTTGTTTCTTTTTTTACTTCATGATCGAGAGTTAAATCATAATAACCTCTTGTACTGGTTTGAGAAGATGTTTCAGAACCATAAAAAATCATATTTGGATTTTGTGCTCTAATTTCTTGGTAATATGAAGGTTTATAATTTACACCTACAATGTCGACTTGATATGCTAATTTGTTTTTAAATGAAGCCGGATAATAATTAAAACCAGCCGTTGTAGGTCTTGTATTATCTTCGTCATGGCAAATATCATTTAACATTTTAGCTGTTTTCCATCCATCTGGTTTTGCTTGTTCTAAAATTTCATTACCAATACTCCACATAATTACTGATGGATGATTTCGATCTCTTTTTATCATATCGCGCAAATCAATTTCTGCCCATTCATCAAAATAATTACTATAACCATTGGGTACTTTTGGTAATTTCCATTCATCAAAAGCTTCATCTATAACTACCATACCAAGTCTATCACAAACTTGTAACATTTCTGTAGATGGTGGATTATGACTTGTTCTCAAAGCATTTGCGCCCATGTCTTGCATAATTTGTATTTGACGCTCTGTGGCTCTATAACTTACTGCAGCACCCAATGGCCCTAGGTCATGATGCATACAAACACCATTGAGCTCATATGCTTTTCCGTTAAGATAAAAGCCTTCTTTCTTAAATTCTATATGTCTTATACCAAATTCACTCTTAAATTCATCAACATATTTACCATCAACTTTAACACCACTAATGGCTTTGTATAAATTAGGAATTCCAATATCCCAAAGTTTTGGTCTTGAAATTTCTATTTCTTGGATTTGTTTTTTTACAGATTTTTTTTGAATCTCAATAGATTCAGTAGATAGAGCTACAATATTGTTTTCTGAATCTAAAATTGAAGTTTCCAATGTAACTAATTTATTAGTCTCTGAAGCATTTTTAATTTTAGTTTCAATTCTAACTATTGCTTTTTCTGAATTGACTATTGGTGTTGTAATATATGTTCCCCATTGAGGAATGTGTATAGCATTATTGATTTTTAATCGGACATTTCGGTATATTCCTGCACCCGAATACCAACGTTCTGATAATACTTCTGGCGCCAATTTTACTGCAATGATGTTGTCTTTACCAAATTTTATAAAAGGGGTTAAATCGTATTCAAAACCAATATATCCATAATGTCTTTTACCGACGTTATGACCATTTATATATACAGTAGAATTATCCATAACACCATCAAATTCAATTGAAACTTGCTTGTTTTCATTTTCTTTTCCTAAAGTAAAATGTTTCCTATACCAAGCTATTCCATCAATAGGTAAACCACCATTACGCGCGTTATTTTTTATATCAAAAGGCCCTTCGATAGCCCAGTCATGAGGCACATTTAACTTTCTCCAATTACTGTCATCTAAACTGATGCTTTCACCATTAGGATTTTCTCCTTTCATAAACAACCAGCCGTTATTAAAATCTTGGTCTGGAATGAAGTCCTCTTTTTTTTGGTTACATCCAATTAAAAAAAGACCCACAATAACTACGAATGTTTTTTGTAAATGCATAGTTATATAATGGATTAAAATTTAAGTGACTTTGGGTTTGTTATTTTTGTTTCATGGTCTAAGGCAATTAAGTAAAATTCATATGAATATTCCCCAGATTTTATTAAATATTGATCATGAGGTTCAGCAATTTTTGACCATGTATCATCGCCACCAACCCCAGTTTGTTTCAAATCTATATTTACCGTAAACACATTTCTATTCATTAATTCGTTAGTGTGTTTTGCTTCTTGTAAATTTTGAGTGCTATAAGGAATTACGCTAAAATTCAACTTATTTTCACCTGTTACGAGCACTGCACTCCCTTTGGTGTTTTCAAGTTTAAACCAGCTGGTTTCTGTTCGGTTTCCGTATTCTTCTGGATATACGTAAACGTAATTAATGTCTTTTACATTTCCTGAATACAAGCCCATGTGAGCACCGAAATTTCTATCTGAATAATTTGGCTGTGGACCCTTTCCAAAATAAGATAGTTTGTCAAAGTTATTTGATATGTCGAATTGCATACCTATACGTGGAACATTTGGTGCTCCCTCGGTTATTTTTGATGAAAAGGACACTTTAACTTCTCCACTACCTAGAATGGTATATGTTAAATTTACTTTCGTTAACGGTCTGTCAATAACTCCAAATACGTTGATAACAACTTTCCCCTTTTCTTGTGATGAAATTTCTACTTTACTAGTTTTAAATCGATCTGCGGCATCCATCCAAATCAATTCATTTTGTTTTCTTAACGCTTTTCTATAGGCTTCATCATTTTCGGTTTCAGCGCGCCAGAAGTTTAGTTTCAACGGAGAAGCTATAATATCTATTCCTTTTGAAGTCAGTGAAGTTATGTAGCCACTTTCTTTGTTAAGTCGGAGGTTAATATTTTTGTTATTAATAATAATATTCTTGTCTTTTTCAATAACATCTAAAGCTGTTTGACTTTTTAAAACCCCTGAATTTAAATTTTTGTAGTTTAATTTAAACTGTTCATTGAAAACTAAATAACCTTTATTTGCCCATATTTCATTTTTTTTCAGTTTTCCTTCAATGTTTAGATAATACTCTGAGGCAACATTTACTCTTGGTTTTTTAAAGTTTATATTTATGTAGGAAGTTTCAAAAGGCTTAGTTGCTAAACTTTCAAGTTTTCCCTGTTGAACAACAACGCCATTTTCGGTCATATTCCAAAACAAATCATACTTTGATAAATCAATAGCATGATGTCTGTTTAAAATTTTGAATGCGCCTTTTAAAGCATCTATTTCAGATATTAGAACAGGCTGATTTACTTTTTTACACTCGTACATGGCTGGTTTTGGTGTTCTGTCCGATGCTACAATGCCATTAATACAAAAGCTTCCTGAGTTTGGCTTGTCTCCAAAGTCGCCACCATACGCTAAATATTCTACACCTTTTTCATCTGTTTTTAGAATGCCTTGATCAATCCAATCCCAAATATAACCCCCAATGGCTCTATCGTTTTTATAAATTACATCCCAATATGTTTTCATGTTACCTGTTGAATTTCCCATAGAATGTGCATATTCACATAAAATGACAGGTCTCTTATCAATTGGGTTTGTATGAGTTATTAAACCTTGCAAATCTTGTGGTTGGAGATACATTCTACTTAACATATCTACCCATGCTGGATCTGTAGGATTACCTTGTTTTTTCTTTTTAAATTTTGGCATGTATTCGGGATGTGTTGGTAAACCTTGTGCACCTTCATAATGAATATACCTAGTTGGGTCAAATTCTTTAATCCATCCGGCCATTGCCGCATGATTTGCTCCCATTCCAGATTCGTTTCCTAAACTCCACATGACAATGCTCGGGTGATTTTTATCACGTTCTACCATCCTTATAGCGCGTTCTAAATACGATTGACCCCATTCAGGAACATTTGATAATTGTCCTCGGATTCCATGTGTTTCAAGGTTTGCTTCATCCATAACATAAATTCCATAGTTGTCGCACAAATCATAAAAATACGGGTCGTTAGGGTAGTGGGAAGTTCGGACAGCGTTAAAATTAAATTGTTTTAGTAATTTAATATCGTTTTCCATATCGGATCTAGAAACCGTTTTTCCATTCTTCATATGATGGTCATGTCTGTTAACGCCAATCATTTTAACCGGATTTCCGTTGACTAGAAATCTACCTTTTTCATCAATTTTAACTTCCCTGAAACCAACTTTAGTACTCGTATATTGTATGGGTTTTCCTTGGTCATCTTTTAAGATAAACAAAACGGTATATAAATAAGGATTATCAGCAGACCATTTTTTTGGTGATTTTACGTCTGTTTCTATGAGGCCAAAATAAACATTATCGCGTTGTGGATATTTTTCACCAAAATAATCTGCCAATTTTAATGTATTGTTATTGCCAACCGTCTTACCATTGGCATCAATCAATTTCGTTGTTAATGTCCAGTTATCAACTGTTGTTTTCAATGGCGCATCACCAAAGTGTCCCACTTTTTTTAGGTATTTATTGGCAATATTGGCAATAAACTCTGGTCTTATTTGCAAAAGGGCATTTTCATAATTATCATCAAAATTTGTTCTCACAAAAAAGTTTGATAAGCGAACTTTTGGAACTGCTTTCAAATACACTTCTCTTTCAATACCGCTCATACGCCAATGATCTTGTGCTTCCAAATAGCTTCCATCACACCATCTATATACTTTAACGGCAATTTTATTTTCCCCTTTTCTTAAATGTTTTGTTATATCAAACTCCGATGGCAATCGTGTGTCTTCACTATAACCAACGAACTCGCCATTTACCCAAACATAAAACGCAGAAGATACTCCCCCAAAGTGAAGAATTATATCCTTTTCACTCCAAGAATCGTCTATTTCGAATGTTTTAATGTAGTGTCCTACTGGATTGTCGGAATGATTTATATAGGGAAAATCACTAAAAAAAGGATACACGGTATTGGTGTAAATTGGCGTACCGTAACCTCTCATTTCCCAGTTAGAAGGTACGTCAATGGTATTCCATTTAGAGAAATTAAAATTATTTTCATGAAAATTTTCCAAGGATTCTTGGGGAGTTGCTACCCAATTAAATTTCCAATCACCATTAAGCGACTTGTAATATAGTGATGCTTCTCTTTTCCCAGAAATGGCCTGAGATTCATTTTCAAAATTATAGTAAGTTGCAACTGCAGGCAGCCTGTTTATTTGATTAACTTTCGGATTTTCCCAATCATTTTGCTGAGCAATAACAGGGATTGAAAAAATTAACAGTATTAAATTAAATATAATTGGCTTCATTTTTTATTATTGTGAATTAGGAATTTATAGTTTTGGTTTTAAGGCCGAAATATCCAATGGATCATCCATTTCTTTTTGAATTTCTACCAACTGATTAAATAATGATTTTACTCTCCTTTTTTGTTCAAATTTATTTGAAATATCATGTATTTCTTCAGGATCATTTTTAAGATCAAATAATAATAACTTATTTATTTTTGTGTAAACCAACAGTTTATAATCATCTTTTCTAATCATTCTTTGCGAATCTCTATAACCCCCATAAATTGCATTGTATTTGCTATTTGACTCTTTGCCTTTTGCGATGTCTAAAAATGTATTGAAATCTATATAATTTGGTTTGGTTATCCCAGCTATATCTAGAGAAGTTGCCATAGCATCTTGCAAGTATACATCGACGCTTGTTTTTTTATTTTTGGGAATATCTGGACCTAAAATTATCAAAGGTGCTCTTATACTGTGGTCAAATAAGCTTTGTTTACCTAACAACCCATGTTTGCCCATTGCTAAGCCATGATCTGATGTGAAAATAATATATGTATTTTCCATTTTGCCAGAGGTTTTCAGTGCGTCAATTATTTTACCAATTTGCGCATCCATATGTGTAATACTCGCATAATACTCTTTGGTATGGGTTTTAATCGCAAATTCAGTTCTTGGAAATGGGGCCAATGCTTCGTCCCTAAGGCTTCTTCCATTTAAAATGGCTTCACTATACGGGTACTGTTCTAAATAGCTTACAGGTAAAGATATGTTTTCTGTGTTATACATGTCTTGATACTCTTTTGGCGCTTGTCTTGGATCGTGAGGAGCATTAAAAGCTAAGTACATAAAAAACGGTTTATGTTTTGATTTAGCTTGATTAATGAAAGAAATAGCGTCGTCTTTTAGTACCTCACTCCAGTGTTTTTGGCCTTGCCAAAATCCCCCCTTTGTAGTATCGTAAGCAACCCAAGTCGTATCGTTTTTTGACTTTGGTCTATTGTATCCATTGGGCATAATGGCTTCATAGTTCATTTTTTTGATTTTTTTTAAAGAATCAAACTTCGCAACCATTCCCTGATGATTCCATGCATCTTTTGGCATACCTGGCCTAATATGTTTTGTGTACTGAAAAACGCTATTTGCGGGAGCATCTACATGCCATTTGCCTGTCATGTATGTTTCATACCCATTAGCTTCTAGTAATTTACCCCAAGTTTTGTTTAGCGAATCATTTTTAATCCAATTTTTTCTAAAATCATTAGCTCTCCAAATAGATCTTCCTGAAATTAGCATAGCTCTTGAAGCTGTGCAAACAGCTCCACTCCACGCACCCATATTGTATGCATTTGTAAAGGTGGTGCCCTCTTGAACAAGCAAGTCCATATTAGGTGTTATTATTTCATTGTTTCCAAGAGCATGAATAGAGGAATAAGTTTGATCGTCTGTGAAAATAAAAACTATGTTTGGCTGTTTTATTTCGTTTTTATTTGATTTATCACAACTAAAAAGGACAAACAATATTAAAATAGAAATTCTGTTCTTCATGATTATAAACTAAAAATCAAAACTCAATTTGGCTTTCTTTTAAACAAAGTTGAGTTATTTACTTTTAATGATGAATCACAGATGGTTTTATAAAGGAAACAAATGTTTTATAAGTCTGTATATGCTTCTTTAAATAGCTTTTTTTTCTGATATTTTAATGTATTTACTAGGGATCACTCCAAATTGTTTTTTGAAACATTTGGAAAAGTACGAAGCTGTATTAAACCCAGTCATATACATGATTTCTTTAACAGATAAGTCACTAGTCTCAAATAGTTGAACAGCACGTTTTAAACGTATATTTCTTATAAATTCACTAGAAGATAAGCCTGTAAGTTCTTTTGTTTTTAAATAAAGATTACTTCTACTCATATTCATTTCGTTAACCAACATTTCTACACTAAATTCTGAATTCATCATGTGTTTTTCAACAATTTTTATAGCGTTTTGAAGAAAAATTTCGTCTGAAGAGGTTACCGTAACTTCGTTTGGTTGTAAAGTAATTTCTCTGTTAAATCGCTTTCTTAGCTCTTTACGATGTTTTAAAATATTTGAAATTTTCAATTCTAATAATTCCAAATCAAAAGGCTTTCTAACGTATTCATCAGCACCTGTTTTTAGACCTTCAATTTCATTTTCTTGCGAAGTTTTTGCGGTTAGCATAACTATAGGAATATGACTAGTTTTTTGAGAACTTTTAATTTTGTTGCAAAACTCAATACCGTCCATTACTGGCATCATAAGGTCTGTAATAACAATGTTTGGCATGATTTTATTGGCTATTTCCAAACCAATTAAACCGTTTTCAGCCTCATATATATAATATTTTTCACCAAATCCTTTTTTTATAAAAGATCTAATATCTGCATTGTCGTCAATAATAAGTAAAATAGGCAGTTTTGATCTCGATCTAGATATGTTTTGATCAATGATGTCGTCCATTAAACTAATAGCATGAGAATCCGCCTCTTCTTTAGTGATAAAGGAGTTAGACTCAAAAACCTCATGAAAGTTGATTCCAGTTTTATTGTTATAGAGTTCTTTTTCTTTTGGTAGCCAAACAAAAAAGGTTGAGCCGTTTTCGGAATCGCTTTTTACTTTTATTTTTCCTTGATGTAGTTTCACTAATTTTTTCGTAAATGATAGTCCAATGCCACTACCTTTTATATCTGCTTTTTTTGGAATGTCTATCTCTGTATAAAAACGCTTAAAAATATGTTGAATTCTATGCGCTGGTATTCCTGGTCCAGAATCTTTTATTTGTATAACAATATATTTTGACTTGTCAAAATCTTCCCAGATGTCTTTGGGCTGATTAAAATCCTCACCATCATAAACCACTAAATTTATGAAGCCTTCATTCGGAGTAAATTTAAACGCATTTGACAATAAATTATTAATGATTTTTTCGATAGCATCTGGGTCAAACCATGTTAAAATTGAATCTTTTGATGCATTTATTGTAAATTCAATATTTTTTTTATTGCTTAAAAACTGAAACGGCTCACCGATATTTTTTATAAATTCAACGATATCACTTTTACTCAAATTTAAATCCATTTTACCCTGATCCATTTTCCTAAAATCTAAAAGTTGATTAATTAATCGAAGTAAGTAATCTGTATTTTTTTGCATAACCCTATATTGGTCATTTATTTCTTTAGGGCTTAAATGTTTGCCTTTTTTAGTAAGAAAATCTAGTGGACCTTTTATTAGTGTTAGGGGAGTCCTAAACTCATGCGATATGTTTGTGAAAAATTCAAGTTTTAATTTATGGATTTCATCATTTTTTTCTTTTTCAAATTGACTCAATTCAAATTGATGCTTCTTAGTAGAGCTTATAATAGTGTACCTTCTATATGCCATAAGAAATCCTATAGATAAAAGTAAATAAAGAAATTGTGCAATATTAGTTGTCCACCAAGGCGGAGCTACATTAATTTTTAACTCTACTGGTGTTTCATCCCAAATATTATCATTGTTCGATGCTTTTACTTTCAAAATATATGATCCAGGGGGGAGATTTGTATAAGTTGCGTATCTATTTTCTGAAGTAGTATAAATCCATTCAGGATTAAAACCTTCCAATTTATAGGCAAATTTATTTTTGCTAGAAGCTGCGTAATGTAGAGCGGTAAATTCGAATGAAAAACTATTTTCATCATAATTCAATTCAATTTCATCCATCGAGTTTATAGATTTATCTATAATTACTCTTCCATTCAATCGTTCTCCAATTCCAAGAGGTTTATTAAAAATAGAGAAATTGGTTAAAACTGTTTCTGGCTTTGTTTTATTATTGATTATGAGGTCTGGATAAAAAGCATTAAAACCATTGACACCCCCAAATAGCATTTTACCTTCTATGGTTTTAAAAGAGGCTAATTCACTAAACTCATTACTTTGTAATCCATCATTTACATCATAGTTTTGGAATGTTTCGTCTTTAGTGTTGAATTTAGACAATCCTTTATTAGTAGAAAGCCATAGGTTTCCTTCATTGTCTTCTAAAATTGCTTTAATGACATTGTTAGGTAAACCATTTTTTTCAGAATACGATTTAAAGCTTAAGTTATCGTTATTTTTAGATGGAATTACTTTGTTTAATCCACCACCAAAAGTACCAATCCATATATCACCAGATTTACTTTCAAAGACAGTCAAAATGTAATTATGACTAATTGAATTTTTAACATCAGGATTGTTTTTATAGTTATCAAATTTGGGAACTTTAGAATAAATTTGATCCGGCGTTAATTTACTTAATCCACTTCCTGTAGCAAACCAAATATTTCCATTTGAATCTTGGAAAATATCACGAATTATATCGCCAGTAATACTAGTTTCAATATTTGGATTATGACTAAGCATATTTTTTTCAAAACTGGTTTCGTCCTCGTTAACCAACCATCTAGATACTCCACCACCATAGGTACCTACCCAAACATTTCTATCTTTATCTTGAAGTAAAGCAAATACACCACTTGGAAATTCTCTTATTGGTTTTACATCGTTATTGGTGGGTGTTTTATTGTTTGATAAATTTAATTCATATAACCCAGGTGTGCCCTCACCTCCAAAAAACAATTTTTTTGAGTTTTTTAATTGTATTTCTTCAAGAGCAAATATTTTACTTAAAGTTGTTATATGTTTAAATTCATTAAAGTTTTTATCATTTTTTTCTTTGTGTAAAAAATTCAGACCACCACCTTCAGTACCAATCCAAATATTTTGATTGCTATCCTCAAAAATTGAACGAACTTTATCGTTGCTTAAACTACTTGGGCTTAGACTATTTTTAATATGTAAAAATTGCTTTTTATTTGGATCAATTTTGTTGACACCACCACCATTAGTTCCAACCCATACAATACCTGTGTGGTCAATAAACAAAGATTTTACTGCATTTTTACTTAAACTAAAACTGGGTTTTTTTGGATCGTATTTATAAACACTAGTAAGTTTTGGTTTTTTAATTTTTGAGGTAATATTAAATTCTAAAAGTCCATTTTCTGTTCCTGCCCAAATTTTGTTATTGCTTATTGAAACTGTGTTGTAATTGCCTTCATAAATTAATTCAATAAACTCAGTTTCATTATCATTAACAAAACGGTATAAGCCATTATTAGTTCCTAAAATTAAATTTCCGTAATTGTCTTCTATTATTGTTTTTACGTTTAGTATGGGTAAATTTATTTGAGCATTGACATTGTGAAAATAGATATCGCCATTTTTATCTCTTGACAATTTTGACAAACCATTTATTCCTCCAAACCAAACTTGGCGCTTACTATCCTCATAAACTGTACTGATGTTGTTTTTATTTTTAGTTGGCTCCGAACTATTTTGATAGAGGTTAAAATGCTCAAACTTCAACGAATCAATAGGTTTAGATAAATCCGCCATATCAATACCTTCAGCATTACCCACCCACAGTCTATTACTACTATCCCTAAAAAGCACTCTAATCTGATCATTTTTTAAACTATGAGGGTTTTTAGAATCACTTCTAAATGATTTAAACTCTTCAGTTGTTATATCAAAATAATTTAAGCCACCGCCTGTTGTTCCAATCCATAAATTACCTTTACTGTCGTCTATAATTTTCCAAATTAAATTACTACTGATGCTTTTTGGATTTTTTGAATCGGGTTTATAAACCGTAAAATTATAGCCGTCATATTTATTTAATCCATCATGAGTGCCAAACCACATAAACAAATTGTCATCTTGAAAAATGGTATTTACGTCACTTTGTGACAAGCCATTTTCAGTGGTTAGGTAATCAAAACCTATAGAGTATTGAGAATAAGAAATGTTTAATAAAATCAAACTAAAAATGAAAAAAAGTTTATTCATCAATGATATTATTTTCTTGTGTAGTGCTTCCATATTTAGACAAATATACCAAATAGATTATAATAATAATTAGGTCTAATTTAAATGTTCAGATAATTATTATAGGTGTGATATTTTCTAAATATGGCATATTTTTTATTCTTGTCAAACATAAATTTAAAGGCTCAACATATGTGATAGTATTAAAAACATATAGAGTTAATAAAAGGAGTCATTATGATGTAATTTTACAATTAAATATTTCAAAAGTGATTATACTTTTGAATAATAAAATTTCTAAAAATAATTGAGTTATGAAATATATTGTTTGCGAAAAACCAGGTGAGTTTTTATTAAAAGAAAAAGAAGTGCCAATTAGGAAGAAAAACGAAGCTTTGTTGCAAATTAATAAAGTTGGAATTTGTGGAACTGATTTACATGCATATAGTGGGAATCAAGCCTTTTTTACATATCCAAGAATTTTAGGTCACGAATTGGCATCGGTTGTTTTAGAGATTGGAGAAAATGATAAAGGTATTAAGGCGGGAGATAAAGTAGTGGTAATGCCTTATGTTAGCTGTGGATCTTGCATTGCTTGTAAAAATGGTAAGACTAACTGTTGTACCCATATTAAAGTCATAGGTGTTCATGTAGATGGTGGGATGCAAGAAAAAATAACTGTTCCTACAGATATTTTAATATTGGCTAATCATTTAAGTGATGACCAAATGGCGATTGTAGAACCTTTAGCTATTGGTGCCCATGCCATAAGAAGAGCCGCCATAGTACCAGGCGAAACCGTTGCAGTGGTAGGGTCGGGGCCAATAGGTATTGGTATCATAAAACTTGCGCAAATAGCAGGAGCTAAGGTCATAGCTTTGGATATGAATGATCAACGTTTGCAATACGCAAAAGAAAAAATTGGAGTAGACCATATTGTAAATGTGGCTAATGACCCCCTAAAACAAATTGAAGAAATAACTAATGGTGATTTGTGCACAGCTGTATTTGATGCTTCAGGAAATAAGTTTGCCCTAGAAGCGTGCCCAGATTACATGTCTCATGGTGGACGTTTTGTTTTAGTAGGCTTATCTAAAGGAGAGCTGAATTATTCACACCCAAAAATCCACGCAAAAGAAATGACTTTATTATGCAGTAGAAACGCAACTACCGAAGATTTTGATCATGTCATTAATGTCATAGATCAGTTTCCAACAGATTCTTTTATAACACACAATGTTCCTTTTACAGAAATGACAGCCAATTTTGATAGTTGGATAAAACCTGAAACATGTGTCATAAAAGCTACCGTTAATTTTAATTAAATAAATGTCAAAGAATTACGTACAAATAGATCCAAAAGATAATATTATCGTTGCTATAACGTCATTAAATAAAGGGACTGTGACTTTGGTGTCAGGTAAGGAGGTAATATTAAAAGAAAATATCAAACAAAAACATAAATTTTCATTAAACGATTTTCATGTTGGGGATGAAATTTTCATGTATGGAGTCCTAATCGGGAAAGCTATAAAACCAATAGCTGAAGGTTGTGCAATTACTGTAGAAAATGTAAAGCACGCTTCTGCAGAATTTAGCAACATTAAAGAAAAATTTATTTGGAAAGCTCCAGATATTTCTAATTTTTCAGGAAAAACCTTTAATGGTTATCATAGAAAAGACGGTAAGGTAGGAACAGCAAATTATTGGTTAGTAATTCCTTTAACTTTTTGTGAAAACAGAAATATTGATGTTTTAGAAGGAGCACTTTCTGAAAAATTAGGATATGAAACTAAGAAAGATTTTGCTGTAGATACTGATGCTTTAATCAAACAGTTTAAAGCAGGAGCTTCTAAAGAAGAAATTTTAAAAACACCAATTATTACAACCAAAGAGGAATTATCCAAAAATAGATTGTTCCCAAATGTAGATGGTATTAAATTCTTAAAACATGACGGAGGTTGTGGAGGCATTCGTCAAGATTCAGAAATATTATGTAAGCTTTTGGCAGGATACATTGCTAACCCAAATGTTGCAGGAGCAACAATATTTAGTTTAGGTTGTCAAAACGCACAAATTAGCATGTTGCAAAATGCTTTAGACTCGATTGCTCCTAATTGTGATAAACCAGTTCATTATTTAGAACAACAACAGAGCGAAAGTGAAAGGAAGTTAATAGAAGAAGCGGTTAAACATACATTTACTGGTTTAATGGAGGCCAATAAAATTCAACGAAAACCTGCCCCTCTAAATAAACTAGTTTTAGGCTTAGAGTGTGGAGGATCAGATGGGTTTTCAGGAATTTCTGCAAATCCTGCTTTGGGTTATGCATCCGATTTGTTAGTAGGTTTAGGCGGTACTCCGGTATTATCAGAGTTTCCAGAGTTAAATGGAGTAGAGCAAGAATTAATTAACCGTTGTGTTACTGAAGAGGATTCTATGAAATTTTATAATTTAATGCGATCGTATTCAGCAGCAGCTGTAGCTGTAGGGTCTGGTTTTGAAAACAACCCTTCTCCAGGAAATATAAAAGATGGTTTAATTACCGATGCTATGAAATCTGCTGGAGCCGCTAAAAAGGGGGGGACATCCCCAGTTGTAAGTGTGTTAGATTATACTGAGCAAATCACCAAATCGGGCTTACACTTATTGTGTACTCCCGGAAATGACGTTGAATCTACTACTGGATTGGTGGGTTCAGGATGTAATGTAGTTGTCTTTACCACAGGTCTTGGAACACCAACTGGTAACCCTGTAGCCCCCGTATTAAAAATGTCAAGTAACACCAATTTATTTGAACGTATGAATGACATTATAGACATTAACGCAGGCACAGTAATTACTGGTGAAGACTCTATAGAATCTATGGGAGAAAAGATATTAGATCATATTATAAAAGTAGCAAGTGGAGAAGTTCCTTCAAAAGCTGTTCTTCACGGAAATAACGATTTTATTCCTTGGAAAAGAGGAGTTTCATTATAAATTAAATTATAGAATGGATTTGTTAAATAGAAATACTGCAACAGTAAAAAACCATACTGAGAGAATAGTTCAGTTTGGAGAAGGGAATTTTTTAAGAGCCTTTGCCAATTGGATGATTCATAAAATGAATAAAAATTCTAGTTTTGATGCTGGTGTTGTTGTTGTTCAGCCCATTGATAAAGGTTTAATAAAAACATTGAACGATCAAGACGGCTTGTATACATTGTATCTTAATGGCATTAGGAAAGCTAAGGCCGTAAGTGAATATGAAATAATTGATTGTATTCAAAGAGGTATCAATCCATATGAAACCCCATCAAGTTTTTTTGCAATTAGCGAAAATCCAGACCTTCGATTTGTAATTTCAAATACTACAGAAGCTGGAATTTCGTATAACGCAAATGACAAATTAGACGATGCACCGCAATCTAGTTTTCCTGGAAAATTAACAGCACTTTTATACAAACGTTTTCAAACTTTTGGGGCTGCTTCAGATAAAGGAATGATCATTATTCCATGCGAATTAATTGATAGAAACGGTGATAATCTAAAAAAAATAATTCTTAAATATGCTTCCCAATGGGATTTGGGTAATGAATTTATTGAGTGGATTAATGAAGATAACATTTTCTGCAACACATTAGTAGATAGAATTGTTCCTGGCTTTCCAAGAGATAAAATGAATTTTATTACAAAAGAATTGGGTTATATTGACAACTTAGTAGTAGAAGCTGAACAGTTTCATTTATGGGTTATAGAGGGGCCAGAAGTAGTAAAAGAAGAAATTCCCGCAGAAGCTTGTGGATTAAACATTGTATTCACAAACAACATGGAGCCTTATAGAACTCGTAAGGTAAGAATTCTTAACGGTGCGCATACCGTACTAGTTCCTGTTGGCTATTTGTACGGAATTGATAAAGTACGAGAATCATTAGAACATGAAGTTGTTGGCAGCTTTTTAAAAACTGCTATTTTTGAGGAAATATGTCCAACCTTAGATTTACCAGAGCAAGAATTACATCAGTTTGCTAATGATGTTTTAGAAAGATTTAGAAACCCATACTTAGAACATGAGTTAATGAGTATTTCACTGAATTCAATATCTAAATTTAAAACAAGGGTATTGCCTTCAGTTATAGAATATATTAAAAGAATGAACCAATTGCCATCACATTTGCTTTTCTCCCTAGCTGCTTTGATTGTGTTTTATAAGGGGAGTAGAAACGACACTAAAATAGCTTTAAATGACGATAGTAAAGTTTTAGAGTTCTTTAAAAATTCGTGGAGCTCAAATAATGTAGACAAAGTAGCTGCAAAGGTTTTGTCAAATACTAGTTTTTGGGGAACTGATTTAACTGAAATTGATGGTTTTCTGGAAGAAATAACGAAACATTTAAGAGCAATAACAAACCATGGATTGAATACTGCTTTACAAAATTTTTTAAAAAACAGTTTATGATAATAGATTCGCATCAACATTTTTGGAAATATGAACCAAAAAAACACGCTTGGATAGATGATGATATGTCGGTTATTCGAAGAGATTTTATACCTTCAGAGTTAAAAAAACTATATCATGAAAATGGAATTGATGGATCTGTAGTTGTACAAGCAGACCAAACTATAGCTGAAACAGATTTTTTAATACAACTTTCAAATGAAAATGACTTTATCAAAGGCATTGTTGGTTGGGTAGATTTGCAAAGCCAAGACGTTGAAGCCGATTTGGAAAAATATTACTCATTCAAAAATGTAAAAGGTTTTCGCCATGTGGTTCAAGGTGAGCCTGATCATAATTTTTTATTGAGACCTCATTTTTTAAAAGGAATTTCAGCACTAGAAAAATATAATTTTACCTATGATATTTTGGTGTTTCCACATCAATTGGGAGCAGTACTAGAATTTGTTAAACGTTTTCCTAACCAAAAATTTGTAATAGACCACATGGCTAAACCATACATAAAAGATGGTTTTTTCGATGGTTGGGCGCTTTTAATGAATGAAATAGCCAAAAATGAAAATGTGTTTTGTAAAGTTTCGGGAATAATTACTGAGGCAGATTATAAATCATGGACATATTTAGAACTAGAAAATTATTTGGATTTAGTGTTTAATGCTTTTGGAACCAATCGAATTATGTATGGCTCGGATTGGCCAGTATGTTTGGTTGCTGGAAATTATAAAAAAGTAATGAGTGTTGTAACCAATTTTATACAACACCTTTCAATATCAGAACAAAAATCGGTTATGGGAGAAAACGCGATTCAATTTTATAATTTATAACAAAATGAACGTTAAACCAACATATATTAAAGGCGATTACAAAACAAGCACTTTTTTTAACGGAAAAAGTCGATTAGTGATGGGATGCTCCGGTATAGGAGGTGTTTGGAGGCCTATTCAAGAAAAAGATGCCGTTAATGTTTTAATGCACGCATTTGAAAATGGTGTAAGCGTTTTTGATACCGCTCCATCATATAATAGATCTCAAGAATTTTTAGGGAAAGCATTAAAACAATGGACTGGTGAAAAACCGTTTATTAGCACAAAAGTTGGACGCTTAAAAGCAGATAAAGCAGACGATTGTATTGTGGATTATTCTACTGAAACCATGAGAAAAAGCGTTTATGAAAGTCTTGAACTTCTAGGAATTGATTCTATAGATTTATTGTTTTTACATGAGCCACACTTGGTTCCAGTTGAAAAAATGGATGAAATTATGCACTGTCTAAAATCTTTTAAAAAGGAAGGTGTCGTTAAGTCATTAGGCGTTGGAGGTAACCCTATAGATAGATTTTATCCACACATGATAAAAGAAAATTTCGATGTTGTTTCTGGATTTCTAAAGCTAGATGCATGCAATTTATCAGGATTTAATAAAGATCTTCCTCAAATTGCAGCCGAAAATATGGCATACTATGCAGCTTCAGCACTACACATGGGCCTATTAGGAAGAAGATTAATAGAATACGACAAAGATCGACCTAATAACGAATGGATTTCTAATACAGATGTAGATGTAGCTATTCAAATTAACGAGATTGCTAAAAAACACAATATACCAATTTCTAGATTGGCTTTACGATATGTTTTTTCAATAGCTGAAGCTGATCGTGTTGTAGTGGGACCATCAAAAATGGAACAACTCAACGACATATTAAATGCTTGGGAAGAAGGAAAATTACTAGAATCTATTTTTAATGAAATTACAAATACAATAACAACTCTAAGATAAAATTCAAATTTATGAAACACTTAAAAAAAATACCAGTAGTTAGGAAGGATCTAGTAATTCCTTTTATTTTAATCACATCATTGTTTGCACTATGGGGAATTGCAAACGATTTAACAAATCCAATGGTTTCTGCATTTAAAAAGGTTATGCCTGAGCTTTCAAATACTCAAGCCTCTTTAGTGCAGTTTGCATTCTATTTTGGATATTTTTTTATGGCACTGCCTGCAGCATTATTTATTAGAAAGTTTAGTTACAAATCAGGCATTATTGTGGGTTTGACTTTATATGCTTTAGGAGCTTTTTTATTTTACCCTGCAGCGGCTTATCAAGAATTTAATTATTTTTTAATTTCTCTATGGGTAATTACATGTGGGTTGGCTTTTTTAGAAACTACTTCTAACCCTCTAATTCTTAATTTAGGGGACAAAGAAACTGCAACACAACGATTAAATTTATCACAGGCTTTTAATCCGATGGGCTCCTTAATTGGAATGATCATCGCTCAGGTATTTGTTATTGGTGCATTACGTTCTGATGATTATACATCTGAAGTCTATAATGCTTTAGCTGCTGAAGAATTAGCCGCTATTCGTGAAAATGATTTAAGTGTTATAAGTGTTCCCTATATCGCTTTAGGCGTTTTAGTTTTTATTATTATGGGAATTATTGCAATGACCAAATTACCCAATACAGCAGAAAAAGATAAAATGTCTTTATCTGAATCCTTTAGAAAATTAAAATCTAATAAAAATTATATTTTTGGTGTTGTGGCTCAAGCTTTTTATGTTGGCGCACAAATTATGTGCTGGACGTATATTTTTCAATATGTAGATAATATTAATGAAACCTTTGGGCTAGAGTTAACAGCTACATACTATAATGTTGCAGCGATGATTTTGTTTTTAGCGGGTCGATGGATAGGAACAGCTTTAATGAAAACTATAAATCCTTCAAAACTATTAATGTTATTTGGAGTGGGTGGTGTTATTTGTAGTGCTGGAACCATATTGTTATCAGGAATGGCTGGTTTGATATCATTAGTCGCTATATCAATTTTCATGTCCATCATGTTCCCAACAATTTATGGAATTGCATTAAAGGATATGGGCGATGAAGCAAAAATTGGTTCTGCTGGCTTGGTTATGGCTATTGTTGGTGGTGCTTTAATGCCTGTTATACAAGGAAGCATTCTCGATTGGGGAGGTAGTGGCTTTGCCGATGTTCAAATTTTAGGGTTTATTCCAGAAGTTAATTTTTCATTCATCTTACCGCTAATTTGTTTAACAGTTGTCTCCTTTTATGGTTATAACAGTTATAAAAGAAATTTAGAAAATTCATGAAAACAAAAAGATATTGTTACGCATGCGATTTGAAAGACGATTCTAAACTTATTGCAGAATACAAAGCTTATCACGCTGCTGGAAAGGCTTGGCCAGAAATAACAAAGAGCATTAAGGATGCAGGGATTATAGATATGGAAATTTATTTGACAGGGAATCGTATGTTCATGATAATGGAGGTGAATGATACGTTCGACCCGATACAGAAAGCTTTAATGGATGCAGCTAACCCTAAGGTGCAAGAGTGGGAAAATCTTATGTGGAACTATCAACAAGAATTACCTTGGGCTAAGGATGGTGAAAAATGGATAGCGGTAGAGCAAATTTTTAAACTTCATTAATCTAGAAATAACCTTTGTAACGAATGTATTTTCGTCCTGGGCGAATTTACCAGCAAATGTTTTATTTACCCAGATTTTTCCTTGTCTCATCGCTTATAGGTGTTGGCTTTCTATTTGATTTAATGAATATTCTGGTATAAACTAAAAAGAAAAAACCCCTTAAAACATACGTTTTAAAGGGTTTTGTTGAGAATTTATAATCTCAAAGCGGAGAAAGAGGGATTCGAACCCCCGGAGGTGTGACCCTCAACAGTTTTCAAGACTGCCGCATTCGACCACTCTGCCATTTCTCCTAATGCGGTTGCAAATATAATGTCCTTTTTTGGTTTCTTAAAACATCCATTTGTTTTTCTTTATAAAAATTTTATGTACCCTTTTCAAAATGCTTACATTCGTAAAATGTATTTGGCAATTGATTTGGGTTGGGAGTATCTAGTTCTTGTAGCTGTGGGTTTTGCTGCCGGCTTTATCAATACACTTGCTGGTGGAGGCTCTTTGTTGACACTTCCAATGTTGATTTTTTTAGGTCTTCCTTCTGCTGTTGCTAACGGAACCAACCGTATAGCCATTCTCATTCAAACCTTTTTTGCTACTGCAGGGTTCAAAAGTAAAGGAGTTTCCACATTTCCGTTTAACATATATTTAGGCATATCTGCCATGTTGGGCGCATTTTTAGGAGCCAAAATTGCAGTTGATATTCAAGGAGAGATATTCAATAAAATACTAGCCGTTATTATGATTGTGGTTGTTGCTTTGATGGTGTTCAAACCAAAATTAGAAGCCGACTTCCAAAAGGAGCGATTGACGGGGTATCACTTATGGGTTGCTATTATTGCATTCTTTTTTATTGGAATCTATGGCGGTTTTATCAACGCTGGGATTGGGTTTATCATCATGCTTTTTCTCCATTATTTCAATAAAATGTCTTTAATTCGTGTAAATGCTACAAAAGTATCTTTGGTATTTGTTTACACCATAGGAGCTGTAATCATGTTTGCTTTGAACGACAAAATTGATTGGATGGTTGGATTGATTTTAGCCATAGGAAATGCCTCTGGCGCATGGGTGGGGAGTCGATGGTCCGTAAAAAAAGGTGACGGTGTTATCAAAGCAGCTATGGTTATCATGGTTTGTTTAATGTCCCTAAAATTGTGGTTTTTTTAGTAAGAGAGCAAGAACACTTATTGGGAAAGTTGTTGTAATGCAATTTTTGTTTTACTTGTAGGTAAATTGCATGTGTTGTTTTCACATACATACAGAATGGTTTCTCCTTCTACATAACGGTTTTTTAATAAAGGAAGCGTGTTTTTTATTGTACTTGCCGCAATTATTTTATTAGGAATGTATACTTTATTCAATTCTTTAACTTTTTCTTCGGCATTCTTTCCTAAAATTGCAACTTCATAAAAATTAGCACTATAATTTGTATAAACATCTAACCAATTGGAATAGGCAGATGTGTATTTTTCTATAGAAGGAATAACATTTTGAACCATTTGTCGACTTACTTTTAGGTAATAACTATTTTCATAGAAATGACCTATTTTTTGTAGATTTTTAGCCATAATAGAATTTGAAGCCGAGATTACGTTGTCTTCCGTTTCTATTCTTCTAACAATTAATAAAGAATCTTCATTAGAGGTAAAAAAGAACATTTTCGATTCTATGTCAAAAAAATGATCAAAAGTATAATCAGTTAATTGTTTTGAAATTTTCATCCATTTTTCATCCAAACTAACTTCGTAAAGTGCTATATATGCTTCAATTAAGGTCGCATAATCTTCTAAATATCCATTAATTGTAGCTTTCCCATTTTTGTAATTTCGATACAAACCTCCATTTTCTTTGATAATGTTATCAGCTAAAAAAGAAGCATTTTTTAGTGCAATTGTTAAAAATTTTTCATCATCAAAAACCCGATAAGCATCTACATACCCTTTTAACATTAAAGCGTTCCATGAAGTGAGTATTTTATCATCCAATCGGGGCTTTGGTTTTTTAGAACGCTCTTTTAAAAGAACATTTTTCCAGTCCTGAACCTTTTTTTTAAGAACGTCTATTTCGATGTTGTGTTTTTTAGCAAAGTCTTCATCAGAAGTTGTTCTTATTAAGTGATATTTGTTATTTTCCCAATAGCCATATGAGTTTATATTAAAATACTCACAAAACAAATCAAAATTAGAATCTACGATTTTTTCGAGAGCTTTTTTTCCCCAAACATAAAAAGCGCCTTCTTCCATTTCGTTTTTTTCATTAAAACTATCAGCATCTAAAGAAGCATAAAAACCACCATTTTTATTTGTGAATTCACGTTCAATAAACAATAGCGTATTGTACACTGTTTCTTTGAACAATTCATTTTTAAAAACCAAATAAGCATCGGAATACAGGCTTACCAATTGCCCGTTGTCATAAAGCATTTTTTCAAAATGTGGAATATGCCATTTTGTGTCTGTCGAATAACGTGCGAATCCACCACCAATTTGATCAAAAATTCCCCCTTGAGCCATTTGGGTTAGTGTTGTTTCTACAAATTCTGAAAGGGGTTGATTGTTAGTTTGATGTGCATAACGCATTAAGTAATAATAGTTATTTGGCATTGGAAATTTTGGTGCACTGTTCATACCCCCCCAGTCCTTATCAAAATTAGAACTCCAATTGTTAACACATCGATCTATAAAGTCAGATGAAAAATCACTTGCTTTATCATGAAATGAAATTAGATTTGATTGTTTTATTCCTTCTTTTACCTTTTCTGCATATTCTGCCATTTTTAGGGAGTCTTGTTTATACAAATCGGCAATTTGTTGTATAGCAACTGCCCAGTTATTTTTTGAAAAATATGTGCCACCCCATACTGGCCTTCCATCTGGAAGAGCTATGCAATTTAATGGCCAACCCGCTACTTGACCTGTCATTAATTGAACAGCATTTATATAAATTTGATCAACATCAGGTCGTTCTTCTCTATCTACTTTAATATTAATAAAATGCGTGTTCATTATTTTAGCTATTTCTTCATCTTCGAAACTTTCATGTTCCATAACATGACACCAATGACAAGAAGCATAGCCAACTGAAATTAAAAGTAATTTGTTTTCTTTTTTTGCCAGAGCTAACGTTTCATCATTCCAGGCGTACCAGTTTACAGGATTGTGTGCATGTTGTAATAAATAAGGGCTCGTCTCTTTTATTAAGTTGTTTGTAAACGTATGTTTTTTAGTTTTTGAACAACCCATAAGAATGATTATAAAAAATAGTAAAACAATGCGATTGTATTTTTGCATTATTAGCTTTTAAAAATGTTAAATTTTTTATTATTGTTTAAATGAATATAATATAAATCTCCGTTAATATTAATTTTTTTATGGATTTGGTCTCTAGGTTATGTGTTATATCGAAAAAGAAAACTTATAAAAATTTAATATTCAACGTATTTCACAATTTCCAGTCCGTATCCCGCCATTCCCACACGTTTTATTTGTGTGCTGTTTGTTAGCAAATCCAATTTGTGAATGTTTAAATCGTGTAAGATTTGTGCCCCGATTCCAAAATCTTTTTTATCCATTGTAACAGGGGGTAATTTAAAATCAGTATTTTGTTGCATGTCTTGAAGTTCGCTCAAACGATGCAAAATATTTTCAGATTTTTGGTATTGATTCACAAACACAATGGCCCCTTTTTCAACTGTATTTAATTTTGAAAATATACGATCGAGATGTTGATTGTTTTCTTGGGTCAATATACCCAATAAATCATTGTTGATACGTGAAGAGTTGATTCGCGTCATAACAGTTTCAGTGGATTTCCACGAACCTTTGGTTAAAGCAATGTGAACTTGACTATTGGTGGTTTGTTGATAGGCGTGGAGTTCAAATTTTCCAAACCGAGTGTCAATTTCAAACTGATTTTTTTTCTCAATCAGGCTGTCGTGTTGCATTCTATAGGCAACCAAGTCTTCAATAGAAACGATTTTAAGATCAAATCGTTTGGCAACTTCAAACAACTCTGGCAATCGCGCCATTGATCCGTCTTCATTCATAATTTCAACAATCACTCCTGCAGGTTGATATCCTGCTAAACGTGCAAAGTCAATAGCAGCTTCTGTATGACCTGTTCTTCGCAATACTCCCCCTTCTTTGGCTACCAGAGGAAAAATATGTCCTGGGCGTGCTAACTCATGGGGTTTGATGGATGGGTTGACTAGCGCTTTAATTGTTTTGGCTCTATCGGACGCAGAAATCCCCGTTGTAACTCCATTACCGTTCAAGTCCACAGAAACGGTAAAGGCGGTTTCCATAGGATCTGTATTGGTTTCTACCATAGGTTTTAGCTGTAGGTCTTGACATCGTTTTTCTGTCAGTGGAACGCAAATCAGTCCACGACCGTGTTGCGCCATAAAATTTACAATCTCTGGAGTAATGCTATCCGCTGCCGCAATAAAATCGCCTTCATTCTCCCGGTTTTCATCATCTACAACAATGATTACCTTTCCTGCCTTTATATCCGTTATCGCATCCTCAATCGTGTCCAGTGAGCTTGTAGTTGTATGTTTCGAAGTTGAATTCATCTAATAAGTATTTACGAAGCCGTTTTTTTGTTAGTTTTTAGTATTGCTATTCCTTTTTGAATCAGGGAGCGAATGGGGTCCAAAACTAGATCCAAATTGATAATATCTTTATCAGCAGTAGATCGTATAGTTAGGTAAACACCAAAGGGTAGGAGTATAAAAGAAGGTAGCCAAGTCCCAAAAAAAGTACTGACACTTCCGTCTTCAGCCCAATTTTTAGTGAATTGTCCGAAAAAATGATAGCTTAGAAAAATACCCAAAGCAAATACGACTGGGAGTCCAAAACCTCCTTTACGAATTATTGCTCCCAGTGGTGCGCCTACAAAAAACAAAATCAAGGGAATGAACCCCAAAGCGTATTTGTCATGAAATAACAAGCTGTGTAGGGCGATTACTTTTTCTCTGTAGAAGAAAGTGTTTTTTTGATTGGTCAAGGTTTTTTTTTGATTGTCAATTGAGGAAATGGCCTGAGATGTGATCTGAAGTTGTACATTAGAATCGTAATTGTTAAGATATTCTTTGTAGTTTGTATAATTAACATTCTCTCCTTTATTGGAGTTGTTTTTGATATTAGTGACTCCTGTTCGGTTGTAAAAACTACTTGTAAACCCACTCACTTCTGTAGCGTATTTGGTTTCTAAGGAGTCGATGCTTAATTCCAATTGACTGATATTCTGCATCTTATAGGTGTTTTTAAACTTTTCCTCGCTAAAATCTACCTGATTGAATTCCGATAAATCGATATTCATCGTATATTTTTCAAAAGCAACCCGTGCATGGGGAAAGTCTTCTTTCCTTTGAGATTTCTTTTTGTTTTTAATTTCTTCGTACCGATATCCATCATACAAAATCAATTGCAAGCCTTGATCGAATTCTTCTCCTCTAAGTTCTCCTCGATCGGCCTTAATGACAATATGGTTGATTTGTTTGGCATTTTTTTTATGAATGATAACATCTTCCAAAAACCGATTGTTTTCACCATACTTTCTTCGAACCTTAATGTTGCTTTGCCCAATGTCGTTAAAAATACCCTCTGTGATGGCTAAAGCGGGCTTCAGTTTTGCTAAATTTTTTCGAAGATTGAAAATTTTAAATTCTGAATATGGAATGACATTGTTGGCAAAATAAAAAGTTCCTAAAGAAAGTATCAAATTGACAACTACCAAACCTCTCATCGCTCTGTTTAGTGATATACCAGCCGATTTCATAGCGGCCAATTCGTATTGTTCTGAAAAATTACCAAACGTCATGATGGAAGCAAGTAAAACTGTAAGTGGAAGTACTAAAGGAACAAGTCGCGGTGTGTTGTACAACAAAAACTTGAGAATTACTTCAACATCGAGTTCTTTTCCAGCAAATTCATCAATATAAATCCATATCGCCTGTATGATGAAAATACACATAAGAATCATAAAAAAACTTATGAATATTTTCAGATAGGTTTGAACAATATATTTGTCAATAATTTTCACACTTCCTAGTATTCGTCTATATAATATCCCTCGTATTCATTAGGGTTGAAAGTGAGTTGCTCGTTGGAAATGTTTGGGTTTGTTCGGAATCGGTTAACGGTTAACACAGTTTGTGTCTTGTTTTTTCCAATTTCAATAAGTTTATAAATATGATGCGTTGCACGGTCAATACCTAATAAAAGATAACTGATTTCTGAATTGCTGTCAATAGGAATCAATTTGATGAAACGAATTTTTCTATTGATTACCGTTTGCAAAATATCCCACTTTAATACATATCCCTCTTTGTAAAAAGACAATAATTTATTGGGAGTTATGGTAGCAGTGTTGTCATCGCTTACAGGACTGATGGTGATTTCTTCGTTTTCTGGGACAATTGTGTATGTTTTTTCTGCATCACAAATTTGAGTGATGCCCATAAAATCCAAACGGTAGGAGTTGTCTTTCAACAATAAAGTTCCTTTTATATCTTGTCGAATATCTTCTGCACTATTTTCCAACTGGTATGTAAAGTCAATTCCTATGGTGTCATAGGAATTAATTGAATTCGAAACCTTTTCCAACAAGGCTTCAGCCTTGGAGTCGTTTTGAGAGAATCCAATTTGGGTAATTGCTAGCAATAGAATAAAATAAAATGACTTCATTTGGAATAGGTAGTATTAAGAGTTGGTGTTTTCGTTATCAAAAAATGCTTGTAATGAAAGAGCGTCTTTAATTAGTACTTGCCGCGCCTTGCTTCCTTCAAAAGGACCTACTATACCTGCAGCTTCTAGTTGATCTATGATTCTTCCTGCTCGATTGTATCCCAGTTTCATTTTACGTTGTAACAATGAAGCCGAACCTTGTTGCGCATTGACAATAACTTCTGCAGCTTCTTTGAACAAACTATCGCGTTCGCTAATGTTATCATCAAGGCTTGTGCCACTTTCTTCCCCAACATATTCAGGCAATTCGTGCGCCGTTGGATACGCTCTTTGCGAGCCAATATAATCAGTAACTTTTTCAACTTCTGGGGTGTCAACAAAGGCACATTGCAGTCGAATGAGTTCATTTCCTTGCGTGAAGAGCATATCTCCACGACCAATGAGCTGATCGGCGCCGCCACTGTCCAAAATGGTTCGAGAATCGATTTTGGAAGTAACTCGAAAGGCAATTCGTGCTGGGAAGTTGGCTTTAATCAATCCCGTAATGACATTTACAGAGGGGCGTTGCGTTGCAATAATCAAATGAATTCCAACGGCTCGTGCCAACTGTGCCAATCGTGCTATGGGCGTTTCAACTTCTTTACCTGCGGTCATAATTAGGTCGGCAAACTCATCAATAATGAGCACAATGTAGGGTAAAAAAGTATTTCCGTCGTTAGGATTCAGTTTTCGGTTTTTAAACTTGGTGTTGTACTCTTTGATGTTACGACACATAGCATTTTTAAGCATGTCATAACGATTATCCATTTCAATACACAATGAATTGAGTGTATTGATTACTTGCTTGTTCTCAGTAATGATGGCCTCATCGGTGTCGGGTAGTTTTGCCAAGAAGTGGCGTTCAATTTTATTGAACAAAGTAAGTTCTACTTTTTTTGGATCGACAAGAACAAATTTTATTTCAGACGGGTGTTTTTTGTAAAGCAACGAAGTTAAAACCGCATTGAGTCCAACAGATTTTCCTTGTCCGGTTGCTCCCGCCATTAAAAGGTGAGGCATTTTTGCTAAATCCACCACAAAAGTTTCATTGCTAATTGTTTTTCCTAATGCCAAGGGCAATTCCATTTCTGCTTCAGCAAATTTTGTGGAAGCAATTACAGATCGCATGGACACAATGGTTGAATTTTTATTTGGAACCTCAATCCCAATGGTTCCTTTTCCAGGAATGGGTGCAATAATTCGAATTCCTAACGCAGACAATGAAAGTGCTATATCGTCTTCTAGATTTTTGATTTTCGAAATACGAACACCTGCCTCTGGAACAATCTCATACAAGGTAACGGTAGGACCAATGGTCGCTTTTATTTGAGCGATATCGATTTTGTAGTTGCGAAGTGTATCTACAATTTTTTCTTTATTTTCTTCTAGTTCTTCCTGATTGATAGTAATTCCACCCCCATTACTGTAGTCTTTCAAAAGGTCTATCGAGGGGTATTTGTAATTTTTAAGCTCCAAAGTTGGGTCAAATTCTCCATAATCTTTCACCAAGCGTTTGGCCAATTGATCTTCGGGAGTGGTTTCCTCTTCGGTAACTTCTATTTCCATAGTTAGTTCTGATGAGTCATTGGTTTTAGGAGTTTTGTTTTCGGAGGAAGACTCTATACTTGAATGCTTTGAAATGGTAGGTTTCAATGTTTCTTTATCGATTTCAAAACGGGTAGTTTGGCTCTCTTTGTTTAGGGAAATTGAGGGAGATGGTGCTTCTTCTTCAGCAGCAGATACTGTGTTTGCTTCCGAATCTGATTTTTCAGATGAAAAAAAAGCGGCAATATTTTCAGGAGTAAATTTCAGTTGAACCACCAAGAAAATAATCAAACCAAACAGTAGGAGTAAGGCAACTCCAATCCAACCGATGTAGTCTTGTAAAAAGTGATTGATTTCATAGCCCACAACACCGCCCAGTAGAGGTTGATTTTGAAAGAAAAAACCAAAAAATAAGGAAAACCAAACTACTGCAGATGAACCCCAAAGCCAATGGCTAGGCAGTTTGGTAGCTTTGCTCCCAACAAAATAATATAATCCTGTGACAAACAAGATTCCGACCCATATTGTGGATGCAATTCCAAACAATTGATAGATAAAGAAATAAGCAATTAGTGCCCCGAATTTTTTAGCAGCATTTTGCGCTTCGGCATTGCGATTTGAAAATTCCAACAGGAGACTTTGATCGGATTGCCAGGTGGTAAAAAAGGATAGAAATGCTACGATTAGAAGTACCGATAAGAGAATTAAAAAAGTACCCAACAATATTTGTTGGGTCCGGCTCAGTGTGGTTGTGATGAATTTACTCTTAGTTGCCATGAATCCTGTTCACACAAAAATACAAAAACGGCGGCAAACAAAGTTCACATCCTTAAAATTAATCAAAAAAAGACATCAAATCTCCCGATCAACCAAATCGGTCACAACATAATACCTAGGATCGTCAATCGACTGCTTGATAGACTTGTGAAAACTAGGGTCGTGTTTTAGCAGCAAGGAAATGCATTCCGGACTCAAATGAGAGAATAAAACTGCTACCCCTTCGGCTTTGTATTTGTTGGCAATATTAATCACCGCTTCGATTCCAGAATGGTCGCTAACGCGCGATTCCATAAAATCTATTTCAACCGACTTAGGATCGTTTTTTACATCAAATTTTGAGTTAAAGTTTTGTATGGATCCAAAAAACAAGGGTCCCCAAATTTCATATACTTTGGTTCCATCATCATTTAGGCGTTTTCGTGCACGAATCATGGTGGCATTTTTCCATGCAAAAATCAACGCAGACATAATTACACCTGCTATAACGGCGATGGCCAAATCTTGCCAAACGGTAATGGCAGAAACACTAATAAGCACAAACGCATCGCCTTTGGGTATTTTGTTGATAATGCGAAAACTACTCCATGCGAATGTTCCTATTACGACCATAAACATTACCCCAACCAAAGCGGCAATTGGAATTTTTTCAATCAAGGGAGCTCCAAACAATATAAATGATAACAAAGCCAACGAAGCTGTTAGTCCCGACAATCGTCCTCTTCCGCCCGAGTTTACATTGATAATGGATTGACCTATCATGGCACAACCGCCCATACCTCCAAAAAGTCCATTTAAAATATTGGCGCTTCCTTGAGCTACACATTCGCGATTTCCACTTCCTCGACTTTCGGTCAATTCATCTACCAAATTCAATGTCATTAAAGACTCAATCAATCCAACAGCGGCTAACAAAAAGGCGGTTGACAGAATCAAATCCCAATGCCCTTGTAAGGTGTATAAAAAATCGGCTATTTGGTATTGAAAGGAGGGAAGCGACCCTTCCAAACCTTGTCCGCCTCCGTCCATAATAAAAGAACCTACGGTGCTTACCTCCAATTTTCCAAAAATGGTAACTGCTGCAACAACTACAATGGCAACCAGGGCAGCGGGTATTTTGGAAGTGAGTTTTGGCAAACCATACATGATTCCCATAGTTAGAAGCACAAGCCCCAACATCATTCCCAATTCAACGCCTGACAACCAAGTTGATATACCGTTTTCTGTTTGTTGGAATAGTTCCAGTTGTGAAAGAAATATTACAATGGCCAAACCGTTTACAAACCCCATCATTACAGGGTGGGGAATCAATCGAACAAATTTTCCGAGCTTAAAGATTCCTGCCATCATTTGAATACCTCCTACGATCAATAGCGTAATAAACAACCATTGCAATCCAAGATTTTCAACGGGCTCTGGAAGCGATTGTCCCACCTCATTTCCTTGTTGAATCATGTGAACCATCACTACAGCCATGGCTCCTGTTGCTCCCGATATCATTCCAGGGCGTCCACCAAAAAGTGACGTTACAATGCCCATCATAAAAGCTCCGTAGAGCCCAACCAACGGATCGACTCCCGCAACAAAGGCAAAGGCTACTGCTTCCGGAACCAATGCCAATGCAACGGTTAATCCAGATAATATATCGTTTTTGGGATTGTCAGTGAAATTTCTAAAAAACTTTCTCATTGTTTGGCTTAAAAAAGTCGCAAATATAGGGGTTTGCTATAGACTAACCCTTGTTGTGATAGAGATATTCTGTGATATTTTTTTTAAATAAAAAAGGCGCTTGAGTAAACAAGCGCCTTATGGTATATTAGAGGAATGTATTTAGGTGTCAATAGACCCCAAAACACGTTTCATAAAACTGTTTAAAGCCTCTTTTTTAGCCATTCCTTCTTGGGTCATTTTGTGAACTTCCAACGCTCCGTAGAGATTGGAAATCATTTCACCCAAAACATCCAACTCTTCATCTTTCAAAGAAGCAACTTCTGTTAAAGACTCAAGAGTTTCGATAGTTTCAACCAAAAAATCTTCGTCATTTTCCTCAATAAATTCAGTGAGGTGTTTAATGATGGGTAACTTCATCGACTAATTCTTTTAAAACATCAAATTTATTGGTCTGCGCCTGATTGACAAAAGCACCCTTTTGAAAAGTTGCAAAGGTGGGAAGATTGTCAACGGTTGCCATTTGTCGGGATTGCGGGTTTTTTTCCGCATCTACCATGACAAACTTTACGTCTGTGTTTTCAGAAGCCAATTTTTTAAACTTAGGCTTCATGATCCGACAGTTTCCACACCATGTTGCAGAATATTGAACTACAACCGATGGATTCTCTGCAACGATTTGCGATAAATTATCTTCAGTAACTTCAACGATCATGACTAGTGAGAACTTAAATAGTTAGCAACGCCATCACGATTTGCGTTCATTGCGTCTTTTCCTTCTTCCCAGTTGGCAGGACATACTTCTCCTTTTTCTTGAACGTGTGTAAATGCGTCAATCAATCGAAGGTATTCGTCGACGTTTCTTCCTAATGGCATATCGTTAACACTTTCGTGAAAAACTCTTCCTTCTTCGTCAATAAGATAGGTAGCCCGGTAAGTTACATCGTCACCGTCTTTTAACAAAACGCCCGATTCTTCTTCAAATCGTTCGTTGGTTGAATCCAAAATGTCTAGAGTGTTTGCTAAATTGCGGTTGCTATCGGCCAACAAATTGTAGGTTACACCTTCAATTCCACCGTTGTCTTTGGGTGTGTTAAGCCATGCGAAATGAACTTCAGGAGTGTCACAAGAAGCTCCAATTACTATGGTGTTTCTTTTTTCAAATTCTCCAACGGCTTCCTGAAAAGCATGAAGTTCCGTAGGACATACGAAAGTAAAATCTTTGGGATACCAAAAAAGAAGTACTTTTTTGTTGTTTGTGGTTGCTTCCTCCAATACATTGATTTGGAAGGTGTCTCCCATTTCGTTCATTGCGTTTACTGCTAAATTTGGAAATAATTTTCCCACTTGTGCCATAATTGTTTTGTTTTAAAGTGTTTAATAATAAGGGTGCAAAAATACCAATAAGTATGTGAAATAGCGAGTTAAGAAATCTTTAAAATTTATGAATCAATAAGATTTATCAATACTTGTAAATCTATGGGGTTATTTTGCAAGTTGCTTGATTTTAATATTCAAGGCAGCGTATAACAAGGTCATAAATGGACTCAACCAATTAAAAATTGCGTAGATAAAATAATCAGCAACGCCCACTCCCAACACTCCCGATTGGTATGCGCCGCAGGTGTTCCAAGGGATAAGCACCGAAGTAACGGTTCCTGCATCTTCCAAAGTTCGACTTAGGTTTTCGGGGGCTAGATTTTTTTCTTCAAAGGCTTTATGAAACATTTTCCCAGGAATCACAATCGATAAATATTGATCCGAAGCCGTTAGGTTTACTGCAAGGCAACTGGCAACTGTGCTGGCAAAAAGCGAAAAAGTAGAGTTGGCCAATTGCAACAAACTGGAACTTATTCTTGAAAGTGCTCCAATGGCTTCCATTACACCGCCAAAAACCATTGCGCAAATAATCAACCAAATGGTTCCAAGCATTCCTCGCATTCCTCCAGAAGTGAACAATTCGTTAAGAATGTCGTTGTTGGTTGTGATTTGAGTATCTACCGTCAATGCGTTCATGATTCCCTTGTAGGCAGTTTCTAAGGTCAACGAAGTACCACCTCCAATTTGGGCTACTAGTTGAGGTTGGAACAGTACGGCAAACAATCCTCCCAACAACGACCCAATCAGAAGGGCGACAATGGGCGGTGTTTTTTTAATAATCAATACAATGATAATCAAAGGAACAAGAAACAACCAGCCACTGATATGAAAGGTGTTTTCAATGGCGTTCAATAATTCGGCGGTGTTTACGTCTCCCGACGCTTCAAATCCCAATCCCAAAAACACAAATACGATAAGGGTAATAACGATACTGGGAACGGTGGTGTAAGTCATATAGCGTATGTGTGAAAAAAGTTCAGATCCTGCCATAGCAGGCGCTAAATTTGTGGTATCGCTCAAAGGGGATAGCTTGTCGCCAAAATAAGCTCCTGAAATAACAGCCCCTGCAACCATTCCAACCGGAAGGCCAATGGCTTTTCCGATTCCTATCAAAGCAATACCCACCGTTGCAGAAGTTGTCCAGCTGCTCCCAGTTGCCAATGAAATGATTGCGCAAATCAGAATGCAAGCAGGTAAAAAAATTGTTGGGTTCAGAATTTTTAATCCATAATAAATCATGGATGGAATGATGCCGCTCACCAACCAACTCCCCGCGAGTGCTCCAACAAATAACAGAATAATCAAAGCTCCTGTGGTTGACTGAACATTTCCAGCAACTTTTTGAATTATACTCTTGTAGTTGACTTTATTGAAAAAACCAACTATCCCCGCCACAGCCGCACCAAGCAACAAAATAAATTGATTGGAACCGCTCAATGCGTCGTCTCCAAAAACAAAAACATTGTAAGCCAATAAAAACACCAAAATCACTACAGGTAGCATTGCCTCTTTAAGCGATAATTCAGGATTTGAATAGGTAGAAGATGTTGGTGATGACATTTGGATACAATTTTGTTTTGTAATGTTACGATTTTAACAAAATGTGTGCAACTATTTCAAAAATTCTTAAAGAAAAGTGTGGCTGAATCCCTAAAAACATTTGTATTTTTGTTTAAAATTATTAGAAATGAATCAATTTGATGTTGCTATTATTGGATCTGGACCTGGAGGTTATGTTGCTGCTATTCGTTGCGCTCAACTGGGAATGAAAACTGCGTTGATAGAAAAATACAATTCGTTGGGAGGTACATGTCTTAATGTGGGTTGTATTCCTTCCAAATCCTTATTGGATTCTTCGCACCATTACGAAGATGCTATCAAGCATTTTGATACGCATGGTATTGAAATCCCGGGCGAAATCAATATCAATCTAGAAAAAATGATTGCCCGCAAACAGTCTGTGGTGGATCAAACTACCAAAGGAATTGATTTTTTAATGGATAAAAATAACATTACCGTTTTTAAGGGATTGGGTTCTTTTGTGGACAATACGCACGTTTCGATTGATAATGGAAAAGACAAACCAACGGTTATTGAGGCAAAAAACAGCATCATTGCTACCGGTTCGAAACCGGCTAACTTGCCATTTATTAATATCGACAAAGATCGAATTATCACTTCTACCGAAGCCTTGTCTCTAAAAGAAATTCCCAAACATTTGATTGTGATTGGAGGAGGAGTTATTGGTTTGGAGCTGGGACAAGTTTACAAACGCCTCGGAGCAGAGGTTTCTGTGATTGAATACGCTGATCGCATTACTCCCGTTATGGATGCGTCTTTGTCCAAAGAATTGATGAAAGTACTGAAAAAACAAAAAGTCAAATTTTACTTGTCTCATCAGGTAAACAATGTAAGCCGCAAAGGAGATTCTGTTACTGTTTCGGCAGTAAACCCAAAAGGAGAAACTGTTTCGTTTGAGGGAGATTATTGCCTGGTTTCTGTAGGAAGAAAGCCCTATACCGACGGCTTGAATGCCGAGGCTGCAGGAGTTGTGGTTACAGACCGTGGACAAATAGAGGTCAACGATCATCTACAAACAACGGCCTCCAATATATATGCCATTGGAGATGTGGTACGTGGGGCAATGCTCGCTCACAAAGCCGAAGAAGAAGGGGTGATGGTTGCAGAAATTATTGCAGGTCAAAAACCGCATATTGATTACAATCTAATTCCCAACGTAATTTACACCTGGCCCGAGGTAGCAGCTGTAGGCAAAACAGAAGAGCAATTGCAATCTTCTGGGGTTGAATACAAAGTCGGGCAGTTTCCAATGCGGGCGTTGGGTCGTGCTCGCGCCAGTATGGATATTGATGGATTTGTAAAGATTCTTGCCGACAAACAAACCGACGAGGTTTTGGGTGTTCATATGATTGGAGCTCGCGTAGCGGATCTTATAGCCGAGGCTGTAACCGCCATGGAATTTAGAGCTTCTGCCGAGGATATTGCGCGTATGAGCCATTCTCATCCTACCTATGCTGAAGCTGTCAAAGAAGCCGCCTTAGCCGCAACCGGTGACCGTGCGCTACATGTGTAGCATGGTTTCAGCAGAACGATATAAAAGGCGTTTTAAACGCCTTTTTTTATGTCCAACCTTTTTTTGTTAACTTAGCATTAAACAAGCCCAAAATTGTTTAAATGAACGCCAACCTATTTCATTTTTTCTTTTTTTAGGGTTTGGATTGATACCGTATAAGGTGGATTACAACTCATACAGCATAGTATTTATGAGCTACGCGGACAGCGTATTATGCTTGATTTTGACCTTGCCGAACTGTGTGCAGTTGAAACGAGAGTCCTTTACCAAGCTGTTAGACGCAACAAGGATATTTTCCCGAAGATTTTATGTTTAAGTTGACCAAATAAGAATGGGAGATGTTATCACAAATTGTGATGACATAGCCTGACAATCTTATGCCCAACAGCCTTAACCCAGGGCTTTGCAATTGTCGGATAGAGCAACACCACTGAGGTAATGCCAACCGTAAAACACAGCGCACCCACTACAGCAGTTTCCCAAGCCAAGGATTGCTTATAAAACTTATACAATCCAATACTGGTAAAACTCCCGTAGAGGATTACGTAATGCACAATGTAAAGGGATAAGGTTTTGGTGCCAATTTTTTGCCACAGGCTTTGCTTAACTAGCGGTTCCAACAGCATAAACACCCCAAAAAGCATCAGTACATCGCCCAAGTGCATAAACAAAAAATTGTTATACGAAACCGCACTAAGGAGCGCGCTAGAAAACGTTTTGGACAAGTTGTGTATGATGGCGGTGGAGTGGAAGGAGAGTATATATCCCAACGCCAAAAAGCCCATTGCCCAATAATTCAATTTTTTAGGTTTTTCAGGCATCAATAAAGCAATACCCGCTCCAAAACTTACATAGCCCAACCACGGCAATAGGTAAAAAACCGCACCATTGGCTTGGGTTAAATACGCAGAAATAAACAACGGAAGTTTCTCAAAGGTAAGATGGGCATAGAGCGGGTTGGTGACAAATATGCCAATTCCAATACTGAAAAACAGTAGGGAACGAAACCTCCCTAATCTGCTAAACACCAAATACAACAGTATGGAAAACAACAAACCGCATCCAATAATTTGCAATACGTCGGGGCGTAAAAAAGTTTGGGTTATCTTTCCTGTGGTAAGAAAATAGGGAAGGCTTAGCCGTAGGGCATATCCCCACAAAATAAGCTCAACAACCCGTTTGAGTCCTTTTTTCAATCGTGGATTTCGCCAACCCTGAACAGGGTTTCGTTCCAACAAAAACAAAAACACCCAACCTGTTATGGTAAAAAATACAGGAGCTGTAATGCCTCGAAAATACAACCAAATGAGGTAAACCCAATGGTTTGTGTCAACGCTAGATGGGTCAAGCAACCCACTGATAAAATGCCCTTGCAACATCATAAGAATTGCAAAAGCACGAAGCGCGTCAATAAAATAGAGCCTTTTATTAGAAACTAGCATTGCAGCAAAACTACAAAATGCGATTCATCTTTTCTTGAATTTCGTCAAGGCATAAATTCCCAATACTCCCTTGGTGGGTGTGGTTGAGTTTTCGTTGGGGTTTAAAGGCTCCCTTTTCAATCGTTTCTCCAACTTGCTTGTATGCATCTCGAAAAGGCACTCCTTGATTGACCAATTCGTTGAGGGTGTCAACACTAAAAAGATAGTCATATTTTTCATCTAGTGTAATTCCTTCTTTTACAATTACTTGCTTTATAGAGAAAGTCATCATTTCCAAACAAGCTTTCAATTCTTCAATTCCCTCTATTATGGGGCCTTTAAACAGTTGCATTTCTCTGTGATATCCACTAGGGAGGTTGTTTGCCATCAGAGTTAATTGATTGGGCAATCCTTGAAGTGCGTTGCATTTTCCTCGAATAAGTTCGAATACATCCGGATTTTTTTTGTGGGGCATAATGCTTGATCCTGTGGTTAATTCCTCTGGAAAACCTATGAAATCAAAGTTCTGACTCATATACAAGCAAATGTCCATTGAAAATCGAGACAAGGTACTGGCGATTCCTGCCATTCCTGTAGCTACGACTTTTTCGAGCTTGCCTCTTCCCATTTGAGCGGCTACAACATTGTATTTTAAGGTTGAAAAACCCAAGGCTTTGGTGGTATTGTTTCGGTCAATAGGGAAGGAGCTACCGTATCCTGCAGCACTTCCCAAAGGGTTTTGATCGGTCATGTATTGAGCGGCATTCATAAGAACCACATCGTCAATCAAGCTTTCGGCATAGGCAGAAAACCAAAGACCAAAAGAGGATGGCATTGCAACTTGCAGGTGTGTGTAACCGGGCAACAACACATTTTTGTGTTGGTTGGCAAGTGCAAGCAGAGTGTCAAACAAATTTTTGGCAGCTTCCTTAATGAGGTTGATTTCTTCTTTCAAATACAAATGCATGGCCACCAAAACCTGATCATTTCTGGAGCGTGCCGTATGGATTTTTTTTCCAACGTCTCCCAGTTGTTGCGTAAGATGAAATTCTATTTTCGAATGAACGTCTTCAAACTCTTTTTCAATGACAAATGAACCCTCTAAAATGTGTTGTTTTATAACCTCCAATTCGGACACAAGTTGATTCACTTCCTCCGAGGTAAGAAGTCCGACTTGACCCAACATTTGCGCATGAGCTATCGAAGCCAAAACATCGTATTTCGCAAGAAACAAATCGTATTCTCGATCCTTACCAACGGTAAAAGAATCAATTTTTTGATGACTAATCACTCCTTTTTGCCAAAGTTTCATTATTTAAATTATTAGTTTATAAAATTTTATTTAAAATACTGGAATACAGTTTTATAGCCTCATCTATTTCATCTATAAAAATATACTCATCAGCGGTATGTGATCGTGTTGAATCACCTGGCCCTAATTTTAATGAAGGGCACGTAAGAACCGATTGGTCCGACAATGTGGGCGATCCGTAAGTAGGTCTATCGAGCTCCATTCCTGCTTTTACCAAAGGATGATTTTTGGGTATGGAAGACGAATTCAATCGAAGCGATCTTGGTGTAATTTCACAAGGTGCTTTGGCTTGTAAAAGATCTGTAATTTCTTGGTTTGAATATTGATCATTCACACGAACATCGACCACGATATGAACTTCCGATGGAATGACATTGTGCTGACTTCCTGCATTAATTTGAGTAACCGTTAATTTTACATCTCCCAACGTTTCTGATGACTTATCAAACGTAAAGTTTTTTAACCATTGCAGCACTTCGATCGATTTTAGAATGGGATTGTCGTCATTCGGATGTGCAGCATGTCCTGGAGTTCCTTTGACTTTAACATCAAAAACAACCAGTCCTTTTTCAGAGATTGCCAACTTCATAAGTGTGGGTTCGCCTACAATAGCAACATCTATTGTTGGTAATAGCGGCAATACACTGTTTAACCCATTTTTTCCCGAGCTTTCTTCTTCTGCTGAAGCTACTACAACCAAATTGTAGTTCAAGTCTTTTTGCCCATAGAAATGAGTGAAAACGGCAATCAACGAAACCAAAGCGCCTCCAGCATCGTTGCTCCCCAATCCGTAAAGTTTTCCATCTATAATTTCCGGCTGATAAGGATCGCGTGTGTATGCTCTATTGGGTCGAACGGTGTCGTGATGCGAGTTTAACAGCAGAGTAGGCTTGCTTTTATCGAAATATTGATTGAAAGCATATACATTGTTATTGGATCGCTTGAAAGGAATTTCATGTTCCTTAAACCAGTCTTCAATACGATTGGCGGTTTGATCTTCTTGAGATGAAAACGATTGAATTGAAATCAAATCTTGAAGTAATTGAATGGCTTTTTGAGTCTTTGTTTCCATTTACAATTTAATTTGAGTTCTTGGATAGGATGCATTATTGATCATTGCTGGCAGTCCAATGTTTACGGATTGCACACCTTTGTTGAGCGCGTCGAAACAATTTTTTAATTTAGGAAGCATTCCATCTGCAATGATACCCGAATCTAGTAAAGTCTTGTAGGAAGTCGTATCGATAAAAGGAATTACCGAATCGTTGTCTTCAACCGATTGCAACACGCCCTTTTTTTCAAAACAATAATGAAGAACGACTTCGAAAGCATTCGAAAGGCTTGCCGCTACTTCTGAGGCAATAGTGTCTGCGTTGGTGTTGAGTAATTGCCCTTTTTTGTTGTGAGTGATGGCACAAAAAACAGGAGTAATACCCTGACTGAGTTGTGTTTGAATAAAATCCGTATTTACCTTTTCAACATCGCCCACAAATCCAAAATCAATTTCGGGATGATTTCGTTTTACAGATTGAATGGCATTACCATCAGCTCCAGACATTCCCAATGCATTGCACCCTAGGGATTGTAATTGTGCAACAATGTTTTTGTTTATCAAGCCTGCGTACACCATGGTAACAACGTCGAGGGTTGCCGCATCAGTAATTCGTCTGCCTTGGTGCATTGTTGGTGTGAGCCCAATTTCTTTAGAAAATTGCGAGCTTTTTTTACCGCCACCATGAATCAAAATTTTAGGACCTTTTAGCTTCGAAAAATCCTGTAAAAAAGCAGTCAACTTGACGGTGTCGTCAATGACATTTCCTCCAATTTTGATTACAGCAATCGAATTACTCATTGTCTAAAATACTTTTCAATACGGCTTGAGCCGCGTATGTTCTGTTGTTGGCTTGTTCTATAACTAATGAACTTTCATGATTCAATACGTCGTCAGAAACGACTACATTCCGTCGAATGGGTAAGCAGTGCATGAACTTGGCACGGTTTGTTACTTCCATTTTCTTTCGGCTTAGCATCCATTGGTCGTCGGTTCGTAATATTTTTCCATAGTCTTGATAGGACGCCCAGTTTTTTACATATACAAAATCAGCATTTTTGAGTGCTTCTTCTTGGTCGTAAATGATGGGAATATTTTGGGTGATCTTTTTGTCGAGTTCATACCCTTTGGGGTGAGTAATCACAAAGTTAGCATCTTGATATTCCATCATTTTCACAAACGAATTTGCCACTGCATGCGGCAATGCCTTTGGATGCGGTGCCCAAGACAGCACAACTTTGGGTCTGTGTGACGGCCAGTGTTCTTTGAGTGTAATGGCGTCTGCAACTGCTTGCAGCGGATGCGCCGTAGCGCTTTCCATGTTTACGATGGGAACAGATGCGTGTTTTTGAAAACTGCGAAGGACTATTTCTGATTCATCCTTTTCTTGGTCGGTTAGACTGGCAAAAGCACGAATTGCTACGATATCACAATATTGCGATACTACTTGTGCAGCTTCTCTAATATGTTCCGATCGAAGTCCGCTCATTACGGTTCCGTCTTCATATTCAATCGCCCATGCTTCGCTTGAAAAATTCATTACCATGACTTCCATGCCCAAAAGCTTTGCTGCTTTTTGTGTACTCAATCGAGTTCTTAAACTGGGGTTGAAAAACAACAACCCTAACACTTTTCGTTTTCCTAATGATTCATGCGCATAAGGGTCATTTTTGAGTGCCTGTGCTTCTTGAACCAGCTTATGAAGATCTAACACTTCTGTTAAGTCTATGAAATTGTTCATTTTAATAGTGTTTTTAATGCATTGATAAGGGTGTCGATGTGCTTTTTTTCGATAGTCAGTGGAGGTAAAATTCGCAATAGTTTTTTGTTACTACTGCCTCCTGTAAAAATTCGATGGTCGTAAATTAATTTTTTTCGCAGTTCTCCAACCTCAAAATCAAATTCAAGCCCCAACATAAGTCCTCTTCCTTTTATTTTTTGAATTTTTGGAAGCTGCTGAGCCTGTTCTTTAAAATAAGCTCCCATTTGAGCGGCATTGTGTTGAAGATTTTCTTTTTCAAGGGTTTCAAGCACTGCCAATGTTGCAACACAAGCCAAGTGGTTTCCTCCAAAAGTTGTTCCCAACATCCCGTATGCTGGCTTTATGCTAGGATGAATAAAAATTCCTCCAACTGGAAATCCATTCCCCATTCCTTTCGCCATCGAAATGATATGGGGTTGTATATTGTATTTCTGAAAACCAAAAAATGTTCCTGTTCTTCCAAAACCGGCTTGGACTTCATCGGCGATCAAACAAGTGTTGTATTGTTTGCACAAGGCTTCCATTTGATACACAAATGCTTCAGCAGGTTCGTCCAAACCACCAACTCCTTGAATCGACTCGAAAATCACTGCGCATACGTCTCCTTTAGCAAGTTCTTTTTCAAGCGCTTTGGCATCGTTAAATGGAAGAAAAGTAACTTTTTGTTGAGCATTTAAGGGAGCATTGATTTTCTGATTGTCCGTTGAAGCGACTGCGGCACTGGTTCTTCCATGGAAAGCGTTTTTAAAGGCAATTACGCGTTTTTTTCCGGTATAAAAAGAAGCTAATTTTAAGGCGTTTTCGTTGGCTTCTGCCCCCGAACTGCATAAAAATAACTGATACCCATTGCATTGAGACTGCGCTTCCAACAAATTCGCTAGTTCTACTTGAAGAGGGTTTTGAATCGCGTTGGAATAGAATCCAATTTTATCCAACTGATTTTTGATTCGTTTGGAGTATTCAGGATGATTGTGTCCTATCGAAATAACCGCATGCCCTCCATAAAGATCCAAGTACTCTTGGTCTTCTGCGTCATAGACATGAACTCCTTTTGCTCGAACAGGAGTTACATCATAAAGCGGGTAAACATCAAAAAGAGGCATAGTTTATGTTTTTGAAATTTTATTGATTTTTTCAAACGAAGCAACAATACCTTTAATTAACGAAGAACTCAATCCTTGATGTTCCATTTCGTTCAGCCCTTCAATAGTACAGCCCTTTGGTGTTGTTACTTTATCGATTTCTTGTTCAGGATGCGAGTTGGTTTCAATAAGCAAACTCGCTGCCCCTAATGCAGTTTGCATGGACATTTTCATGGCTTCATTGGCATCAAATCCCAATTGAACGCCTCCTTGTGTTGTTGCTCGAATCAATCGCATCCAAAAAGCAATTCCACTGGCACATATAACCGTTGCAGCTTGCATATGTTCCTCTTCAATGACAATCGAAGTTCCCAGTGTATTGAAAATGGCTTCTGCCAATTGCAATCGCGATTTTCCTTTTTCATTGGAACAAAGACAGGTCATTGATTTCCCAACAGAAATGGCAGTATTTGGCATGCTGCGAATGATGTAATTATCGCTTCCAATTACTGTTTCCATGCGGTCAATTTTAAACCCAGTAATGGTCGATATCAGAACGTGCTTTTCGGTCAATAAGTCTTTTATATCGCTCAAAATATTCTCAAAATGACTTGGTTGTACTGCAAAAATGAGAATGTCTGAATTTTTAACAGCCTCTTGGTTGTCCGAGGTAACATGTACATTGCCATACTCTTTCCAATCTTCAATAGAATGTGTATTTCGCTTGGTCAAATAAAGCGAGGTTATGGTGTTGTTGGTAATAAGCCCTTTGGCAATACTCAACCCTAAATTTCCTGCACCTATAATGGCTATCTTCATAATTTGTTTTTTTAAAATGAACTATTTTTTAATTGCAATCCACAGGTTTCTTCATATCCAAACATCAAATTCATGTTTTGAATGGCTTGTCCTGAGGCTCCTTTGATTAGGTTATCAATGACGCTGGTAACCAACAGATACCCATCGTGTTTGTGCAAGTGGATAAAACATTGATTCGTATTAACCACCTGCTTCAGATGAATTTCTTTTTTGGAAACCTGTGTAAATGGATCGTCTTTGTACATGTCCTCATAAAGGGCATAAGCTTCTTCCAACGAGCCTTCGAAGTCTGTGTAAGCAGTAGCGTAAATTCCTCTGGTAAAATCACCTCTAACGGGTAAAAACATCAATTGACTGGAATTTCCCTGCAAATCGGAAAGGGTTTCGCTGATTTCACCCAAATGTTGATGTTGAAAAGGTTTGTACCACGAAATATTGTTGTTTCGCCAACTAAAATGTGTAGTGCTTGAGGGTTTTACACCCGCGCCTGTACTGCCTGTAATGGCATTGATGTGAACTTCATTATTTAACAGTTTGTTTGCGGCTAAAGGAAGAAGCGCCAACTGAATAGCCGTTGCAAAACATCCAGGATTGGCAATGGCTTGAGCAGATTGAATGGCTTTTTTATTTGTTTCAGGCAGCCCATATACAAACGATTTCCCAATAAAATGTCGATCTGCTTTCAAACGAAAATCGTTGCTCAAATCAATAATTTTGGTATTGTCATTGAATTGATTTTCACTCAAAAACGTCCCAGAATTTCCATGACCTAAGCACAAAAACAACACATTGACATCCGGATTTATGTTGTCTGTAAACAATAAATCTGTACTACCCAACAAATCTTGATGAGTGTCTGAAATATGAGTGTTTGCTCGAGTTGTGCTGTACACAAAGTCAATAGAGACTTTAGGATGATTCACTAAAATTCGAATCAACTCACCTCCAGTATATCCAGAGCCTCCAATAATTCCAACCGACAATTTTTTAGTTGTTGACATGTTGATGAATTTTATTTTGGTTAGATAATATTTTTATAAATCCTTTAGCGTCATCAGCAGACCAGCCTTTGTTCATTTCTCCGTAGCTTCCAAAAGAAGCGTTCATCAAATCATTGGGAGAATTGACCCCATCAAGAGTAAATCGGTAGGGGTGGAGGGTCAACAAAACATCGCCGTTTACAGTTTTTTGAGTACTTTCCATAAAGGCTTCCAAGTCACGCATTACAGGATCAAGATATTGTCCTTCATGCAATAGCATTCCATAAAAACTACCTTGTTGTTCTTTCTGGTATTGTTGCCATTTGGTAAGTGTGTGTTTTTCGAGCAAATGATGCGCCTTAATAATTAATAGAGGGGCAGCAGCTTCAAAACCAACTCTTCCCTTGATACCAATAATGGTGTCGCCCACGTGGATATCTCTTCCAATAGCATATCGACTGGCAATATTTTCAACCGCTTTGATGTTGGCAATGGCAGATCCTTTGTTGCCGTTTACCGCAGTCAATTCTCCTTTTGCAAACGAAAGAGTGAGCTTTTCAGAGGTTGTAGCTTCCATCTGACTAGGATAAGCAGATTCTGGCAAAGGCGTGTTTGAAGTCAATGTTTCTGAACCTCCAACGCTCGTGCCCCAAAGCCCTTGGTTGATTGAATATTGGGCTTTTTCCCAAGAAATATTGATTCCCTCTTTTTTTAAATATTCAATTTCATCTTCCCTAGAAAGTTGTTGATCTCTAATGGGTGTAATGATTTCGATTTCTGGCGCTAGAACTTGAAAAATCAAATCAAATCGTACTTGATCGTTGCCAGCTCCAGTGCTTCCGTGTGCAATATAAGAAGCGTTTATTTTTTTGGCGTATTGAATAATTTCAACCGCCTGAATAATGCGCTCAGCACTTACAGAAAGTGGGTAGGTATTGTTTCTTAGTACATTTCCAAAAATCAAATATTTCACAATTTGATTGTAATACGTTTCAATAGCTTCAATGGAAGTGTATGATGATGCTCCCATTTGAAGTGCTTTTTCATGCAACAATTGGGTGTCTTCTTTCGAAAAACCTCCCGTATTAACACTTACAGCATGGACATCAAAACCGTTTTTTGATAAATGTTTTACGCAATAAGAAGTGTCTAAACCACCACTGTATGCTAGGACAAGTTTTTTCATTGTTTTCTAAATTTGAGAAAAATGGATTCTTTAATTGATTTCAGTCGCTTTAATACGCTGTTGTTGTAAGGATGTTTTTGCTTTTCCTCTTTTGTTTTAGGATCATAAAGCATACCCGTACACAAACACATGGATCGCTCGGTTCGAGTTAATACGTCAAAATTTTTGCAAGTTTGACAACCGCTCCAAAACTCATTATCATCGGTTAGTTCAGAGAATGTAACGGGTTTGTAGCCCAAATCGTAATTGATTTTCATAACAGCCAAACCGGTTGTGATTCCAAAAATTTTGGCGTCGTTGAACTTTTCTTTGGAATAATCAAAAATGGCCTTTTTAATTTTTTTAGCAAGCCCTTTGCCTCGGTACTCTGGAGCGACAATTAGCCCAGAATGCGCTACGTACTTTCCGTGACCCCATGCTTCAATATAACAAAAACCAGCAAATTGATCTCCGTCCAAAGCAATAATAGCGTTTTTGTTCTCCATTTTCGTAGCAATATACTCTGGAGTTCTTCTAGCAATTCCTGTTCCTCTGACTTTTGCAGAGGAAGCAATGGTTTCCGAAATAAGACTCGCATACTTGATGTGCGACCGATTGGCTATGACAATATTCATAGTCTATAAAATTTGATGTAAAAAAAATAAGTTAGTTGAGAAGCGAAACTGGACACACCTAGTTTCATAAGAAATTCGCACCCCTAGGGGCGACGACGAAAAGGAGTGGGCACTACCGAAAAGGCAGTGGCAAATGTTTCGATATGTGAACTTGTGTTTTTCACATTGCAAATATCACAAAAAAAATAATTTAAACAAGTGATTTTAAATAAATCTATTTGCTAAATTTGTTACAGAATTAACAGATGACGGAGGATGCAGCGTTCTAAACGTATTTTTTCAGTTGAATCTCCGCACGAGATTTCCATTAAAATGCTGACTTGGGCTGCTCAATTTGACACCCACCTTTGGCTTGATTCCAATGATTATCAACCTCGTTTGGGTTCCTACGATGCCCTTTTGGCTGTTGGGGTTCATTCCAGAATTGATTCTAATTATCCCGGTGCTTTTGATTCACTTAAGGCTTTTCACTCAGAAACCAAAGATTGGTTGTTTGGTTATTTAAGCTATGACCTTAAAAACGATACCGAACACCTCCATTCCTTCAATACCGATGGTCTTGCATTTCCCGAGTTGTTTTTTTTTCAACCTCAAAAAATTTGGTTGTTAAAAGGCAACCAATTAGAAGCACACTACATAATTGATGGTGAAATTGATTCGGATTGGGATTCGATTCTTCAAACCGAAGATAAGCAATCAGCAAGCAATTGTAACGATCTTTTATTACAGCCAAGAATTTCTAAAGAAGAGTATATCGAAAAAGTGACTCAGCTTCTTCAACACATTCATCGTGGCGATATTTATGAAGTCAATTTTTGTATGGAGTGGTTTTCAAAAGGAACTCCAATACATCCTTTGGAAACCTTTCAGTCGCTCAATGAATTGTCTAAACCGCCCTTTGCAGCCTATTTCAAAGATGGAGACCGCTACGTTTTGTCAGCATCTCCCGAGCGTTATTTACGAAAAGAGAAAGACAATCTCTTTTCACAACCCATTAAAGGGACAGCTCCTCGATCGGATTTAAAGATCCAAGACAAGCAATTGGCTACGGATCTTCAAAGCAACGCCAAAGAACGATCCGAAAACATCATGATTGTCGATTTGGTTCGAAACGATTTATCCAAAACAGCCATCCCTGGTAGTGTCAAGGTAGCGGAACTTTGTGAAACGTATTCGTTCAAGCAAGTTCATCAAATGATATCTACCGTAACCTCAAAATTACATCCCAATTTTTCAAGCATTGATGCTATCAAAACCACCTTTCCTATGGGAAGTATGACAGGTGCTCCTAAGCTTAGAGCCATGGAGTTGATTGAAGAATATGAGCGCTCCAAAAGAAGTGTTTATAGCGGTGCGATTGGGTTTTTAACTCCCCAAGGAGATTTTGATTTCAATGTGGTTATTCGATCTATCTTGTACAATGCTTCCAGTCAGTATGTTTCGTTTCAAGTAGGAAGTGCCATTACTTCCAATTCAACACCCGAAAATGAATACCAAGAGTGTCTTTTGAAAGCCAAAGCTATGCATGCCGTTTTGACCGAGTCAATTGCGACCTAAAAAACCTTATTTTTGCTTTATGTTTAGCAAGTTTTTAACACATATTGAAAAGGACTTTTCGTTTCTAAAAAACAGTCGTCTTTTAGTCGCTGTTAGTGGAGGCCTTGATAGTATGGTGTTATTACTACTTCTTAAACAATGGAATGTGGACATTGCAGTAGCTCACTGCAATTTTGGGCTACGAGGCTCAGAAAGTGATGGCGATGAAGCCTTCGTAACTTTGTATTGTCAAAACAATTCCATTCCATTTTTTAATAAACAGTTCGACACCCAACTTCCAAAACACTCTACCCAAATGGCTGCGCGAACTCTCCGTTATGAATGGTTTGAATCATTGCTAGACAAGCATTCGTTTGATTTTTTACTCACTGCTCACCATGCCGATGATAATTTAGAAACTTTGCTAATTAATCTTACTCGAGGAGCGGGAGTAGCTGGTTTGTCAGGAATTCCTCCTATAAACAATCGCGTTGTTCGCCCGCTTCTTCCGTTTTCTAAAAAGGAAATTCTTGATTTCGCCCAAACGAATAATTTGGAGTGGAGAGAAGATAACAGCAATCAAAAGTTAGATTATTTAAGAAACCAGATTCGACATCAAGTTGTCCCTGCGCTAAAAAACATCCAACCTCAACTTTTAGACCAAGTTCAAAAAAGCATTCAATTTCTTAGCGACACTAACGAAATCCAGCAACAATATTTCGATTCGTTAATCCAACAAATCAGTACCCAAGACAAATTTTCAATTCGTTTTTCTATTGAAAAAATCAAGCAGTTACATCCCTTGGAAACTCATCTTTTCGAACTGTTTTCACCCTATGGTTTTGCTTCTTCCAAAGAGCTTCT
>Ga0209654_1000070_pt1 | contig 99499 bp, 90 predicted proteins | sample SaaInl1SG_22_DNA_FD_184646 | JGI IMG/M metagenome (GOLD analysis project Ga0209654, IMG submission 184646) | Marine microbial communities from expanding oxygen minimum zones in the Saanich Inlet - ESP_161SG_22_DNA (SPAdes) (version 2) | ecosystem: Environmental > Aquatic > Marine > Intertidal... | reverse complement strand
ATCTCCAACGTAAGGCATTAACGCTAAATGACGCGCTCTTTTAATTGCTTGCGCAACTTTACGTTGATATTTTAATGATGTTCCTGTTAAACGTCTTGGTAAAATTTTACCTTGTTCGTTTACTAAATACATTAAGAAGTCTGCATCTTTATAATCGATATACTTGATATCTTTCTTTTTAAATCTACAGTATTTTGCTTCTTTTTTAGTGTCTATATCTAATGGCGTTAAATATCTAACGTCAGCAGATTTACCTCCTTTTGCTTGTTGCTCTATTGTTGCCATGTCTTATTTTTTAGTAGATTTAACACGTTCTCTTCTTTTCTCTGCCCAAGCAGCAGCATGTTTGTCTAATCTAACAGAAAGGTAACGCATAACGCTATCATCTCTTCTAAATTCTAACTCAAATGCAGCAATTTCTTCACCAGCTACTTTGTACTCAAATAAGTGATAAAAACCACTTTTTTTCTTTTGGATTGGATACGCTAATTTTTTTAAGCCCCAATCTTCTTTAGAAATCATTTCGGCACCTTTAGAAACCAAATAGTCCTCAAACTTTTGTACTGTTTCCTTTATCTGAGTATCAGATAAAACGGGATTCAAAATGAAAACAGTTTCGTAATGATTCATAATTAAATATTTATTGTTTATTTTTAAGGGTGCAAATATAATAACTTTTTAATAATTACAGCTATCTAAACACAAATTGTTTAGCTATTTTTTTTGAGATCAAATGCTTTATTTATCTCTTTGAGATGTCATAATAATTTTTCTCAATCCTCTTCATAAAAATTATATGTTCTTTTAATTTAGGTCAAAACGAATCCCCATAGAAATATTTCTTATTTCTGTATCTTTAAATAGTGGATTTAAATCGTACTTTACGTAAAGACTAGTAGATCTATATCCCACGTAAGTGCTTAAACCGTAATTAAATATATTCATGTTAAAATTATCGTAAGCTACTTGTTCTATGTCTCCATTATTTGGATCTGAATATTCTAAATATTGCCTTGTTCCTAACTTAAAACCTGCAAAACCTCCTACTCCAATTTTTACAGATCTGTTTCTTTTATCATATACAAAACCATCTTTGTATTTTTTATTTTTAGATAAATCCCACTCTAGATGTATTGGGAAATTCATTTGTACATGTCGTAATCTACTATCTTTTAAACTTTGTGAAAAGACTTGAATTTCTGTTACATCGTCATTTTTTACATGATATTGATTGTCTTTCAAGCGCAAATTATTCCAAAGAAAAGAAACACCATACTTGAAGTATAATTGAGAAGCTTCTCTAGAAAACCTTGTTTTCCAAGTAAAACCTAACTCGTAAAAACGAGAGCGCCAAAATTGATATTCTGAATCGTTTAAAGAAGATAGTTGGTTGTTTTGCAATACATTATTTACCCCCATGGCAAATACAAATTGTGTAGTGGTACTTCTGTTTCTTCTGTTAGATCTATGCTGTTTTTCCTTATTTCTACTAGTATCACCATTATCGCTATCAACAGTAAAACGAAACGTTTTATTACCAACTGTGAATGTGTTTATTTCGTCATTATTACTAAAATTTTTATTTGAAGAACTTGCTATTTTACCATTGGTTTTATCTTGCACCAATAACTGTAACAGATGTTCTTGCTCACCAACTTTTAGTTCTATTTGCTTTGCATGATAAGCCGCTAATTCTTTCTTTAAAGTTTCTGCAGTTGGCTTTGTAATTTCTCCTTTTTCTAGTTTTTTGTCAATTTCTAGCACTTTGGTTTTTAAAGAATCTTTCTGTTTTTTTGTAATTAACTCAATTCTTTTAGAAATTTTTGCGACTTCTTTTTCAAAGGTTTTTTCTTGTGCAACAACAACTAATGATGCAAAAAAGAATACTATTGGTAATATTTTTTTCATGTTTTTTTGATTTTTAAATTTTATTATTTTTTCAAGATCTTTGTTTCTGCTTAAGTTAACAATATAATTAATCATTTCTACTAGCAATTGCAGAGGCTATGTCTGTTACTCTTCTTTTAAGCGATTTTAGAAAATTATTCTGAAAAAAATCATCATCTATAGTACTTTCAACTTCTGCTAAAATGGTTTCAGGATTCACTTTTAAATTCGATTTTTTAAGCTCACTTTTAATCGTTTTTAAAACGTCATCTCTTGTAACATTAACCTTTGCATAATAGGCTTTTACTTCTGTTTCTGTGTGCGTTACAGCATATAATAAATCTGCTCCACTTACTTTAATTCGACTATTTGTATTGTTTACTATTTTAGATGCAACGGTTTGGTTCTTTACTAATGGTTTTAGTTCATCAATATATACAGCTACTTTATTTTTAATTTCTTTTTTATTCATTTCCTTTTTAATAATATTTACATTATTTGCAATTGTATTTACTTTTTTCTTTGATTTTTTCTCTGTAATCAAACTGACATTTTTAGGTTTAATTTCTTTTACTTTTTTCTCGTTTTTAACAATGACTTCCTCTACAGGAATTTCATTAAAAATTTTATCAATTTTATTTTTAATAATTACAGTATCAATAGGTGTATCTACTATGATGTTTTCTGGTATAATTACTACTTCTTTATTAGATAAAAGATAAACCCCTATAGAAATTAGCACCAAAATACTTGCTGCATACCCTATATAAAAAAACCAACCCTTCTTTTGTTGCTTTGACTGTTGGTCTAATTGAGTAGACAAACGTTCCCAAGCAGAAGCTGAGGGTTCAAAAGTTCTGTTTGCTAACTTTTCTTTTATATTAGTATCTATTTTATTTGATTTCATGAATTGTTGTATTCATTTTAAGATAATTTTCTTGCAATAATTTACGTGCTTTAAATAATTGCGATTTTGATGTACTTTCAGAAACACCTAACTTTTGGGCAATTTCTGAGTGTTTATAACCTTCTATGGCATATAAATTAAATACCATTTTATATCCTTCTGGTAATTGATCTATCAGTTTTTGAATATCTTCTACAGAAGTATTTTCTAAACTTTCTATTGCTGCATCATTAAATATATAATCTTCATCAGATAGATTTATTACATTTTTTTTCGGAGGTAAGAAAAGCAGGTATTCACCATAATTCTTCTAATCCAGCCTTCAAAACTCCCTTCGTGTTTAAACTTAGCTAAATTGGTAAAGACTTTTAAGAATCCTTGCAACATTAAATCTTCTGCGTGATGTAAATCTTTTACATATTGCCTGCAAACGCCCAACATTTTAGGAGAAAATTGCTCAAATAATTGTTTTTGCGCTTCTCTGTCATGATCACTTGCTTTTTTAATAAGTGATTTTTGGTTATGCAATGGTATAATTTTCAAGCCTCTTAGATTCTATTTTTACTGCCTTACAAATATATAGACTCCCAAAGTTTAAAAATGGTTGCTTTGTAAAAAAAAAAAAAAATGACTTTTAGTTTTTGTTTGATAGTTTTAGTAAAATAACTAAATACAAAAAAAGTAATCAAAAATTATAAACCAAAAACCTACCTAATACGCATCCACATCAATAATAAAACGAATAGGTCTAAAGTCTTTAACAGCATCAAAAGTATTTTTAATTTTAGAAACTGAGTTTTTGGTATTTGCTAAACTTTGTTTTGGTGGAATTTTAATTACAATATTTTTAATATACTGATTTCTGATTCTTGAAACTGCAGGGGCTGTGGGACCTAACACATGCTCTCCAAAAACATTATATAAAGCTTTAAATAGCCAATTTGCACCTGTATCAACTTTGTTGTAATCTCTATGTTTTAGAGTGATTTTTATCAATCTGTAATAAGGCGGGTATTTGTATTGCCAACGATCTTGCAACTGTTCTTTATACATTTCTATATAATTTGTGGTAGAAACTTGTTGCAATATTTTATGATATGGATTGTAAGTTTGGATGGCAACATTGCCTTGTTTTTTGCTACGACCTGCTCTACCAGAAACTTGTACCATCATTTGATACGCTCTTTCATGTGCTCTAAAATCTGGAAAGTTTAACATGGTGTCTGCATTTAAAACACCTACTAAAGACACATTTTCAAAATCTAAACCTTTTGAGAGCATTTGTGTACCTACTAAAATATCTATTTCTCTAGCTTCAAAAGCACCTATTATTTTCTGATAACCAAATTTACCACGAGTGGTGTCTAAATCCATTCTACCGATTTTAAAATCGGGGAATAGCTCTTTTAATTCCAGCTCAATTTGCTCAGTTCCAAAGCCTTTGGTATCTAAAGTATTGCTACCACAAGCGGCACAAATATTAGGCATTGCACGTTGATAACTGCAATAATGACAACGTAATTCATGTTTGTATTTATGAAACGTTAAAGTAACATCACAATTTGGGCATTCTGGAGAAACACCACAGGTTTTACACTCTACAACTGGCGAATAACCACGCCTGTTTTGAAATAAAATAACTTGCTCTTTTTCGTCTAAAGCTTGTTGAATTAACTTGAGCATTCTATCAGAAAAATGACCATTCATTTCTCTTTTTTTATGTTTTTCTTTAACGTCAATCAACTCAATTTTTGGTAATTGAACATTTCCAAAACGCCTATTTAATTCTACAAAACCATATTTGTTTTGCTGTGCATTAAAATAGGTTTCTAACGATGGTGTTGCAGAACCTAGCAATATTTTTGCTTGATGTATTTTTGCCAAAACAATAGCAGCATCTCTAGCATTGTATCTTGGTGAAGGCTCAAATTGTTTGTAAGAAGTTTCATGCTCTTCATCAACCACAATTAAACCTAAGTTAGAAAAAGGTAAAAAAACCGAAGATCTTGCCCCTAATATAATTTGTGCTTTTGTTTTGTTTTCCAAAACATTGTTCCACACTTCTACTCTTTCGTTCATAGAATATTTTGAGTGAAATACAGAAATTTGATTCCCAAAATAAAATTCTAAACGCGCTATAATTTGCGTTGTTAAGGCAATTTCTGGAAGTAAAAACAATACTTGTTTACCAGTGTCTAAAACCTCTTGAATTAGTTTTGTATACACTTCTGTTTTACCAGAACTTGTAATTCCATGCAACAATGTAACATCTTTTGTTGTAAACGTTTCTTTAATTTCTAAAAGTGCTTTTACTTGGAATTCGTTTAAGGTTTTTAAATCGTTGGTATCTCCTTTAAAATTGATTCTATCTGTTTGTATGTGATAAAATTCGAAGATATTTTTAGTTACCAAAGATTTTAAAATGGAAGATGAAACATTGGCTGCAGTTTCTAAATCTTTCGCTTTTATTGGTTTTTTTGTGGTTGATAATTGAAAAAATGTTAAAACGGCTTCTCTTTGTTTTTTGGCTCTAGTTAACTCTTCTAATAAGGCATTTAAAGAATCATCTGAATTATAATTTGCATGTAAACGAACATATTTTACCAACTTAGGTTTATAGGTTTCGTAAATTTCTTCTTTTATATAAATGGCAGATTTTTTTATGAGCTCATTTACAATAGGCATTACTTTTTTCTTACCTAAAATAGCAGCAACTTGATGGATGGTTAATTGAGATTGATGTTGCAGCGCCTCAAAAATAAGAAACTCGTTGTCTTCTAAAGAAACATCGTCTGTAAAAGCCTCGTTTTTGTAAATAATAGTTTCGCTTTCTAGTAAAAAAGCTGATGGCAAAGATGCTCTATAAACATCGCCTAAAGCACACATGTAGTAATTTGCAATCCATTGCCAATGTTGTAATTGTTGCTCACTTACAATAGGTGCTTCATCTAAAATTTGATTGATTTCTTTGGCTTCATACAAAGTAGGTGCTGTTGTATGGATCTTAAAAACCAAACCTGTGTACATTTTTGTTTTCCCAAAAGAAACAGCTACACGCATTCCTTTTTGTAAAAAATTAACTTCGTCTTCTGTTACGGAATAGGTAAACGTTTTTTGAAGTGGAATGGGTAAAATAAGATCTATAAAGTGGTTTGTCACTTCGTTTGGTTTTTCTTTTGAAATGATAAAAAATAAAAAGTCTTCACTTTAAAAAAGTTTTCGATACAATTCCGATGAAAAATCGGAATCACTCGAACTGACATTTTTATATGTTTATTAGCTATCAAAACTACATAAAAATCGTTAGATTGTAAACAATAATTTGAAAACAAATAGTAACTTTTTTTGGGGTATCAGATTTTTAATAATGATTTATTAAAAAAATAAAGGTCACAAACATATTTTAAAAGATATTTTTTATTGGATAAAAAACTATAAGGTTTTAAGTGTTTGATTATCAGTAAAAAAAATAAAATCATGTGTTGACACCAATCTATCATTCTAGTAAAAATAGCATCTAATTAATGTCATTAAAAAAAGGTTAATTACTAAAAAAAATCTACCCATCTGAGTTAGCCTCATCTTTACGAGGCTTTATTTTTCTGCTACCTTCATACAATTCATACTTTACAAACTTACAATCTAAATCGCCATTTTTAAGAGCAATTCTTTTAGAGGTTCTTAAGCCTACAGACTTTAAAGCATCGGTATCTGAAGTAATTAACCAAGCTGTAGAACCTGGGTAATTGTGTTTTAATGTATCGCCAATTTTCTTGTAAAATTCTAGAGTGTCTATATTTAAACGCTCTCCATAAGGTGGATTGAACAAAATGGTGGTATTGCCAAAAACTTCTTTTGTTGAGTTGAAAAAATTCACATGATGTACACCAATAAATTCGTCTAAATTGGCGCTTTCTATATTGGCTTTGGCTTTTTGTACTGCTGATGGTGCTTTATCAAAACCCATAATTTTAAAATGCGAGCTTCTAATTTTCTTTAGCAAGGCATCTTGTATGGTAAAATATAAATCTTCATCATAATCTTTCCAATGCTCAAAAGCAAAAAGTTTTCTGTTGATGTTTGCCGGAATGTTGTTGGCAATCATTGCAGCTTCTATTAAAATGGTTCCAGAACCACACATGGGATCTATAAAATTTTCATCGCCTCTATAACCAGATAATAAAACCATACCCGCTGCCAAAACTTCGTTTATAGGTGCAATATTAGTGGCTGTTCTATATCCTCTTTTATGTAAAGAATCTCCACTAGAATCTAAAGAAACTGTTAACCAGTCTTTTTGAATATGAACATGAATTTTTACATCTGGATATTTTAAATCTACATTGGGTCTTTTATGATATTTGTGTCTAAAATAATCTGCAATGGCATCTTTAGATTTTAAAGAAATATAATGCGAATTGGAAGTAAAGTTTTTAGAATTTACAACTGCACCAATAGCAAAAGTCCCTTCTGCATCTAAATAATTCTCCCATTTTATTTTCTGAATGGCTTCATACAAATCTTCTTCATCATAAATTTTACAAGTCTTTATAGGTTTTAAAATACGCACTGCAGTTCTTAAGGCAATATTGGATTTGTACATAAAACCTTTATCGCCTCTAAAAGAAACGCTTCTAACACCTTCTTTTATATCTTGTGCCCCTAATAATTTAAGTTCGTTAGCCAATACACCTTCTAAACCAAAAAGGGTGGTTGCTGTCATTTTAAAATCTCTGTTCATACTCATAAAAATTGATTGCAAAAATACACTTTCTAAATAGGAATTATTAGAAATTCTAAATTTGATTTTTTAGCAAGTAAGATTTAGTTACATTTACAAATTATTTTAGGTATGAAAACAACAGATTGGTTTGTAGATTGGTTTAATACACCTTACTACCACATATTATATAAAGATAGAAATGATGATGATGCACAGCTATTTATGCGTAACATTACCTCTTTTTTAGAGTTACCAAAAAGTACTCATATTCTAGATTTACCTTGTGGTAAAGGGCGTCATTCTGTTTTTTTAAATTCTTTAGGCTATAAAGTTACGGGTGGAGATTTATCTGAAAACAGTATAAAAGCAGCTAAAAGATTTGAAAATGACCATTTAAAATTCAAATTACATGACATGCGTAAACCTTTTAATAACAGGTATGATGCTGTTTTTAATTTGTTTACCAGTTTTGGTTATTTTAAAGATGATGCAGAGGATATTTTAACCTTACAAAACATTAAAAACGGTTTAACAAAAAATGGTCTTTTCGTGTTTGATTTTTTAAATGCAACTTTTGTAAAAAACAATTTGGTTGCCCAAGAAACTAAAATTGTAGATAACATTACTTTTTACATTAAAAGAGAAATAAAAGAGGGATTTATTTTAAAACATATTTCATTTTTTGCAGATGGAAAAAATCATCATTTTACAGAACGTGTAAAATATTTAGATTTAGAAAAAATGACCACTTTTTTAGATAAAATAGGTTTTAAAATAACACATGTTTTTGGCAATTATCAATTAAATAAGTTTGATGCTAAAAATTCTAATCGATTAATTATAGTGGCAAAATGAGTTATATATTTTTAATAACTGCAGTTTTTTTAGGGGTTTTACTAGTATTTTTAATAAAACCAAGTAACAAAATTGTTCGTTTACTACTAGCTTTTAGCGGTGCTTACTTACTCTCTGTAACCATTTTACATTTATTACCAGATGTTTATACAACAAGTGCTGATGGCAAAATTATTGGTGTTTTTATTCTTGCTGGTATAATTTTACAGTCTGTTTTAGAATCTTTTTCTAAAGGTGCAGAACATGGCCATATTCATATGCATTCTGATAGCAAACAATTCCCAACGTTATTGTTTTTTAGTTTATGTATACATGCATTTTCTGAAGGTTTGCCAATACACAATGCAGATAGTAATTTATTGTGGGCCATTGTAGTGCATAAAATACCTATTGCAATTGTGTTAACTACTTTTTTAATTCACACTAATTATTCTAAAAAGATAATTTTTAGTTTTTTGATAGTGTTTGCATTCATGAGTCCTTTAGGAGTTTTATTTGGTGATAAAATTGACTTTTTCAAAACGTATTACACTGAAATTACAGCTATAATTATTGGTGTTTTCTTACATATTTCTACAATTATTCTCTTTGAAACTACAGAAAATCATAAATTTAATTTACAAAAATTTATGGCAATTTTATTGGGAATAATGTTAACCATTTTTACATTATAGATTTTTGCAAATTTTTATTGAAAGTGACATGTCTATTTGTTAATAGATTTATGTTTTTTTTGACATATTAATGAATATTTGAAAAAAATAAAAACAACAAATACTTAAAGAAAAAATAAGACTTTAAAACAAAACTTACCTTGTAGAAAAATGCTTATTAAATATAAAATTGATAAAAGGTATCTGTTTTAATTCGCAACTTCATTAATAAATTTAATACGCATTAACCTAAGTTCTTCCTCATCATAATCACCATCAAACTCGTCTAAAGCTTCTTGTATTTTATCAGATTCTGCTTCCATAAAATAGTCATAGATTTCTTCTTGCTGATCTTCATCTAATAAATCATCTAATGCATAATTGATGTCTAACTTGGTACCAGAAAAAATTATAGCTTCCATTGCTTTTATCAATTCTTCCATTTCTAACCCTTTGGACTTTGCCATGTCATCTAAAGGTAATTTTTTGTCAGTATTTTGAATAATAAATAGCTTTAACCCTGAATTTGTACCAGTACTTTTTACAATTAAATCATCTGGTCTTAGTACATCATTATCCTCTACATATTGTGCAATTAATTTTATAAAATCTTTACCAAATTTTCTTGCTTTACCTTCTCCAACACCATGTACTTTAGATAATTCTTCTAAAGTAATTGGGTATTTTAAAGCCATATCATCTATCGATGGATCTTGAAAAACGGCAAAAGGTGGTACACCTAATTTGGTAGCTACTTTTTTGCGTAAATCTTTTAAAAGTTTTATCAATTTATCATCAGCAGTTCCACCAGCAGATTTTGAATTGGTAATAATTGTATTGTCATTTTCAGCAGAATAAGAATGGTCTTCAGTCATTAAAAAAGAAGTCGGTTGCTCTAAAAAATGCGCCCCTTTTTTTGTTAATTTAATTACACCATATTGCTCAATTTCTTTTTTAATATAATTTACTACTAAAACTTGTCTAATTAAAGCCATCCAGTAAGAGGCTTTTTTATCTTTACCAATACCAAAAAAAGGCTGTAAATGCGTTTTATGAGAAGTTAATAAAGCATTTTCTTTACCAACCATTGTATTTACTATCTCTTTAGATTTATATTTTTGCAATGTGTTTTTAATAACAGATAAAAGTTTTGCAACATCCTCTTTAGCTTCATGCTTTTTCTTCGGGTTTCTAGAATTGTCATCCATATCTGCGCCTTTTCCTTTTACTTCATCAAACTCCTCTCCAAAATAATGCAATAAATATTTGCGTCTGTTCATAGAGGTTTCTGCATAACCTACCACTTCTTGCAACAACGCATGGCCTATTTCTTGTTCTGCAACTGGCTTGCTTGCCATAAATTTTTCTAGCTTTTCTATATCTTTATAAGCATAAAATGCCAAACAATACCCTTCTCCATCATCGCGTCCTGCTCTACCTGTTTCTTGATAATAGCTTTCTAAACTTTTTGGGATATCGTGATGTATTACATAACGCACATCAGGCTTATCTATTCCCATACCAAAAGCAATGGTAGCAACTACAACATCACAATTTTCCATTAAAAACATGTCTTGGTGTTTTACCCGTGTTTTAGCATCTAACCCTGCATGATAAGGAACAGCATTAATTTCATTTACCTGTAATATTTGAGCAATTTCTTCTACTTTTTTTCTACTTAAACAATAAATAATACCAGATTTTCCTTGTCTTTGTTTTATAAACCTAATAATGTCTTTTTCTACTTCTTTGGTCTTTGGTCTTACTTCATAAAATAAGTTAGGTCTGTTAAAAGAAGCTTTAAATCTATTTGCATCTGTAATTCCTAACGTTTTTAAAATATCTTCTTGTACTTTTTCTGTAGCAGTAGCTGTTAAACAAATTACAGGAACGTTATCTATTGCTTTTATAATATGTTTTAAATTTCTGTACTCTGGTCTAAAATCATGACCCCATTCAGAAATACAGTGGGCTTCATCAATAGCTACAAAAGAAATTTTTTGAGTTCTTAAAAACGTAACATATTCTTCTTTTATTAAAGATTCTGGTGCTACGTATAAAAGCTTTGTAATGCCGTTTGCAATATCTTCTTTTACTTGCGCAACTTCAGATTTGTTTAAAGAGGAGTTTAAAACATGAGCAACCCCATTATGTTCAGAGATTCCTCTAATAGCATCAACCTGATTTTTCATTAAAGCAATTAATGGTGAAACCACAATTGCTGTACCTTCTTGCATTAAAGCTGGCAATTGGTAACAGAGAGATTTACCACCACCTGTTGGCATAATAACAAAGGTATTATTACCCGATACAATACTTTTAACAACTTGCTCCTGTAAGCCTTTGAATTTGTTAAATCCGAAGAACTTTTTTAAAGGACTATGTAAATCCATTTATTTAATATTCGTTTTAAATTAAAAACAATGTACAAACTTTCTTTATTATTTGTTGTAACTATTTTTTATAGTAAATTTGCTCGTTTCTTAATCTAAAGATATAACTTTTTTTTATTCTGATAAAATACAAATCCATTGAAAAATTCGAAACCAATTTTACAAACTGCAAAAGAAACAATATTACTAGAAAGTAATGCAATTGCAAATTTGAAAAATTTATTAGATAGTAATTTTGAAAATGCTGTAAACTACATTTTAAATTCAAATGGTAGAGTAATTGTTACAGGAATTGGAAAAAGCGCTAATATTGCTACAAAAATAGTAGCAACGTTAAATTCTACCGGTACACCTGCTATTTTTATGCATGCTGCAGATGCCATTCATGGGGATTTAGGAAATGTTCAACAAAATGATGTGGTCATTTGTTTATCAAAAAGTGGAAACACCCCAGAAATTAAAGTTTTGGTACCACTAATTAAAAACTACGGGAATAAAATTATTGCCATTACTGGAAATATTGACTCCTTTTTAGGTAAAAATGCAAATTTCACCTTAAATACTTTTGTAGAAAAAGAAGCTTGCCCTAATAATTTAGCGCCAACAACTAGTACCACTGCTCAATTAGTTATGGGCGATGCTTTGGCTGTTTGTTTGCAAGATTTAAGAGGATTTTCTAGTAAAGATTTTGCAAAATATCATCCAGGTGGTGCACTAGGTAAACGACTATATTTAAGGGTTTCTGATCTTATTAAAAACAACGAAAAACCACAAGTAGATATAAAAAACTCTGTTATTAAGGTAATTGTAGAGATTTCTGAAAAACGTCTTGGAGTAACTGCTGTTTTAGAAAATAATACGCTTGTGGGTATTATTACAGATGGTGATATAAGAAGAATGCTAAGTAAAACAACAGATATTAATAATTTATTGGCAGAAAATATTATGGGTAAAAGCCCAAAAACTATCCATAAAGATGCTATGGCTGTTGAAGCTTTAGAAAAGCTAGAAAATAATAATATAACACAAATATTAGTTGTAGATGATTATAATAACTATGTAGGTGTTGTACATTTACATGATTTAATAAAAGAAGGTATTTTCTAATGGCAAAAGCACAAAAAGAAATGTCTTTTTTAGGACATTTAGAAGAATTAAGATGGCATTTGGTTAGAAGTGCATCAGCTATATTTATTATAGCTATTGTATTATTTGTTTTTCAAAAACAAGTATACGAACACTTTTTATTAGCACACAGAAAACCAGATTTTATTACCTACCAACTTTTTTGCGATTTTTTTAATATGCTGGGTATAGATAGTACCTTTTGCGATGTTACTTTTAAAGACAATTTAATCAGTTTAAAACCTACACAACAGTTAATGAACTCTATTTGGTCTTCATTAATTTTAGGTATTGTACTCTCTTTTCCTTATTTGTTGTGGGAAATTTGGCGTTTTATTTCTCCTGGTTTAACTGATAAAGAAATTAAAAACTCAAGAGGTTTTATTTTTATAGCCTCATTTTTATTTTTTATTGGAATCGCTTTTAGTTTTTATGTAATTGCGCCTATATCTATTCATTTTTTATACAATTACCAAATTACAGATTTAATACAGAATAATTTTACTATGGACTCTCACATAGGATTAGTAACCAACATGTTACTAGGCGTTTCTGTGTTGTTTGAATTACCTGTTTTGGTTTATTTTTTAACTAAAATCGGTTTGGTAACTCCAAAATTTTTAAAAAAATACAGAAAACATGCTTTGGTTGTTGTGTTAATTTTAGCAGCAATTATTACGCCTCCAGATATTGCTAGCCAAATAATTGTAGCAATTCCAATACTTATTTTATACGAAGTAAGTATTAAAGTCTCTAAAATGGTCATTAAAAAACAGCAAAAAAATGCACAAAAAAGTCCAAGAGTTTAATGATTATCGTTCTAAAATGAATGATAAAATTCTAGCGTCAGATAATAAAGTTATCAAAAGAATATTTAATTTGGATACAAATGCCTTTAAAGAAGGACATTTACCAGTTAAAACAAAAGAACTTTTAGGCCTAGTAGCTTCAGCAGTTTTAAGGTGTGATGATTGTGTACAATATCACTTAGAAGCAGCTAAAAAAAATGGGGTAACTACAGAAGAAATGATGGAAACTATGTCTATTGCTAATTTAGTGGGGGGCACTATTGTTATACCTCACTTAAGAAGAGCTGTAGAATATTGGGAGTTTCTTGAAAATAAAGAAGCTTAATTAATGAATGATTTCATCATATAAATGTCTAAACGTTTGTGAGTGATTTAAGATTTCCTATCAATATTCTTTATTACTTTTACAAAAACAACAATTAAACGTTTCAATAGTTATACAATTACACCTATTTAACAAATGATTTTAAAAGCAGACAACATTCAGAAGATTTATGGAAGTAGAAAAGTTGTAAAAGGCATTTCTTTAGAAATACAGCAAGGAGAAATTATTGGTTTGTTAGGACCAAATGGTGCTGGAAAAACAACTTCTTTTTACATGATTGTTGGTATGATTAAGCCCAATGCTGGCACTATTTTTTTAAATGATGAAGAAATAACACAAGATGCCATGTACAAACGTGCACAAAAAGGTATTGGTTATTTGGCACAAGAAGCCTCTGTATTTAGAAAACTATCTGTAGAAGATAATATTATGTCTGTTTTACAATTTACAGGACGTTCTAAAAAAGAACAAAAAATAAAATTAGAATCTTTAATAGAAGAATTTAATATTGGCCACGTAAGAAAAAACAGAGGCGATTTATTATCTGGTGGAGAGAGAAGAAGAACAGAAATTGCACGTTGTTTGGCTTCTGACCCCAACTTTATTCTATTAGATGAACCCTTTGCTGGTGTAGACCCAATTGCTGTAGAAGATATACAAAGTATTGTTGCTCAATTAAAGAATAAAAATATTGGTATTTTAATTACAGATCATGATGTGCAAGCTACTTTAGCGATTACAGATAAAACATACTTAATGTATAATGGTAGTATTTTAAAAGAAGGTACACCAGAGGAATTAGCTGCAGATGAAATGGTACGTAAAGTATATTTAGGTAAAGATTTTGAGTTGAAAAAGAAGAAGATTTTTCAATAGAAACAACCTATATGCCATAGAATTCCAGAGGGATCATGCAAAAAAAACTCTTTACCCCAATCGTTATTTACAATTTTTGAAAGCTTTACTTTTTTAAACTTTTCTGTAAGTTTTTTAGCTTTTAAAATTGCTAAATACGCTTCAACATTTTCTACTTCTAAAAATAGCATTGTATTATCTACCCAATCTTTTACATAGGCTTTTTGTAAATAAAAACTCAACTTTTCATCAACCTTAAAAACAGACATGTTTTCTGATAAAACCAATTCTAAAAATCCTAATTCTGTATAGAAAGCTCTAGATTTCTCAAAGTCTTTAGTACCAATAAAAGGTCTTATCGATTTAAACTGTTGTTTTTTTTCCATCCTTATAAAATACTGATAAAATTACATAAAGCGTTATAATTAATGGGATTGAAAGGTATTGTAAGAAGATAATCATTCCTAATGAAACCAATAAAAATAAATATTTTAGCAAATTATTTTTAACTGAATATTCTTTAAATTTTAATGAAAACAAAGGCAATTCAGCATTCATTAAATACGTTAAAATTAGGGTAATTGCAATTAAAAAGTAGTTGTTAGAAATTAAATCTTGTATAAATTCAATATCTGAAAATTGTTGAATTAAAGGTAAAGAAATTACAAACAAACTCATAGCCGGTGTTGGCAAACCTATAAATGAATCGGTTTGTCTATTGTCTATGTTAAATTTTGCCAACCTGTAACAAGCACCTAAAGTTAGAAGTAAACCTAAAAATTGAATAGGAGCTATTTTTACTCCACTCCAAATCATCTTTTCAGTTTCTTCAAAACTTGACCCAAAATAATCGTTTGGAGATAACAAACTAAACATAATAATACCCGGTACAACACCACTTGTAACCATGTCTGCCAATGAATCTAATTGTGTTCCTAAATCTCCAGAAACATTTAGTAAACGCGCTAAAAATCCATCAAAAAAATCAAAAAAGATACCCAATACAACAAAAAGTGCTGCAATTTCAAAAACTCCATGTACTGCAAAAATTGTGGCAATCATTCCGCAAAAAAGATTACCAAGTGTTAATAAATTAGGAATATGTTTTTTCATAATAAATTGGAATAAAAAGCTAAAATAAGAAATAGAAATTGGGTTGTTTTCTAATATTGTCTTTTTTTATGTATTTTTAAAAAATAGGATTAATTTACTGCTATGCCAATTTTAAAATCTGACTTCTCTCCTACTTTACCTTTTAAAAATGGTCATTTTAATACTATGTATAGGCCACTTTTTATGAAGGATACCTGTAATTATCTTAGAAAAAGAGTTACCACTTGGGATGAGGATTTTATAGATTTAGATTTTTCTTTGGTAGGTTCAGAAACCTTGGTTTTGTTAATACATGGCTTAGAAGGAAGTTCAGAATCTAAATATATGGTATCTACCTCTAACTTTTTAAATAACAAAGGGTTAGATACTGTTTGTTTTAATTTAAGAAGTTGTAGTGGAGAAGATAATTTGTTATTAGCAACCTACCATAGTGGTAAAACTGAGGATGTTGACTTTATAGTGAATCACCTTTTAAATTCATATGATTATAAAAATTTAATTTTGATAGGTTTTAGCTTAGGAGGAAATTTAACTCTAAAATATATGGGTGAATATCAAAAGAAATTATCTGATAAAATTAAAGGAGCTATTGCTGTTTCTGTACCTATCGATATTGCTACTGCAGAAGTAGAAATGGAAAAATTAAAAAATAAATTGTATGTAGAAATGTTTTTTAAAACGATGAAAAACAAGGTTTTAGAAAAAGCATATAAGTTTCCAGAATTTAATTTAGACAAAGACAAACTTTTTAAAGCTACAAAATTTAAACATTTAGAATATTTATATACGGTGCCCGTTTTTGGATTTAAAAGCCCAGACGATTATTGGAAAAAAGCAAGTTCTAAACCTTATATTTCTAAAATAGACAGACCTACAATACTAATAAACGCCAAAGATGATACTTTTTTATCAGCAGAGTGTTATCCTAGAAAAGAGGCAATACAATCTAAATATTTCTTTTTAGAAATACCTAATTTTGGTGGTCATGTAGGCTTTATGAGTTCTTTTAAACCTTATGAAAATACTTGGTTAGAAAAAAGAATTGCAAGGTTTATAGAAGAAAATATCAAAATTAAAATCCATTAAACAATAACTTGTAAAAACATCTGTTATTTTATAAGTATTTTAGATATTTGTTAAAGAAAAATAGACACTTGAAAATTAAATTCATACTTACTTTTTTATTTACAAGTTACTTACTAAATGCGCAAGTATTTAGGAGTTATTCCAACGAGTTTTTAAATATTGGTGTAGATGCAGCTGCCTTAGGAATGAGTAAAACTGTAGTAGCAACCACCAACAATGTAAATGCTATTTATTGGAATCCTGCAGGATTGGTGGGTATAGAAGATTATCAAGGTTCTTTAATGCATGCCTCTTATTTTGCAGGTATTGCTAACTATAATCACGCTGCTTTTGCAATGCCAATAGACAAAGAAAGTGCTGTGGGTATTTCTATAATTCGTTTTGGGGTAGATGATATTTTAAATACAACAGAATTAATTGATAGTGAAGGAAATATAGATTTTAATAGAATTAGTCTTTTTTCGGCTGCAGATTATGCCTTTAATTTTGCTTATGCTAGAAATTTAATTTTTAAAGATGTAAAATTTGGAGTAAATGCTAAAATTGTAAGAAGAACCATTGGTAATTTTGCTTCCTCTTGGGGTTTTGGTTTTGATGCTGGTTTTCAATTTGAAAGAAATAATTGGAAATTTGGCATCATGGCTAGAGATATTACAACTACTTTTAATAGTTGGGCAATTAATGAAACTGAATTTGATAAAATAAAAAACGCCATCCCTGGGCAAAATCAAGAATTACCAGAAACCACAGAAATTACAAAGCCAAAATTACAAGTAGGTGTTGCCAAAGATTTTAGAATTGGACGCTTTTTTAACCTATTAACAGAAGTAGATGTTAATGTAAGATTTGCAAAAACAAATGATATCATTTCTTCAGATGTAGCAAGTATCAATCCAGCTGTTGGGTTTCAAGTAGATTATGACCAATTGGTATATTTAAGAGCTGGAGTTGGTAATTTTCAATACATTACACAGTTTGACAATACAAAATCACTATCATTACAACCCAATTTTGGAGTTGGTTTTAACTATAAAGGCATACAAGTAGATTATGCACTTACAAACATTGGTAGTGTTGGTAATGCGTTATATTCTAATATTTTTTCTATTACTTTCGATTTTCTATTTCTTAGACCTTAGTTTTTTATGAAAAAAAATATTTTCTTATCACTGCTATTTATATTTTTCGCAATTCAATTACAAAAAGCACAAGTAAACCTTTCTGTATATTCAGAAATTTCTATTATTACAGCTGGTCCAGGAGATGAATTATATGAAAAATTTGGACACTCTGCTATCAGAATTAAAGACCCCGTTTTAAATTTAGATATTATTTATAATTATGGTATTTTCGATTTTAATGCTCCTAATTTTTACACCAATTTTGCGCAAGGTAAAATGTATTATTTACTCGCAAAATACGATTTTAAATATTTTTTAAATACTTACAAAAAGGAAAAACGTTGGGTAAAACAGCAAGTTTTAAATTTAAATCAACAACAAAAACAAGCTTATTTTAACTATTTAGAAACCAATGCCTTAAAAGAAAATGCAACTTATTTATATGATCCTTTTTTTAATAATTGTGCCACAAAACTTAGAGATATTACCAAATACGTTTTTAAAAATGACGTCCAGTTTAAAAATAAAGATATAGGGGATTATAAATCTTTAAGAAATTTAATGAACCAAGAACTTTACTTTAATTCTTGGGGAAATTTAGGCATCAATTTAATTGCAGGTATTATTTTAGATGAAAAAAGAAAATCAGAAGCATATATGTATTTGCCAGATTATGTGTATTCGATTTTTAAAAACGCAACTGTAAAAAGTAATAATGACAAAAACAAGCAACTTGTATTAAGAGAAGATGTATTGTTAAATTTTAAAGAGAAAAGTAACTCTAAATTTAACCTTTTTAGTCCAATTATACTATTTACACTTATTGCTTTTATTGGAGTCTTTATAACTTATAAAGACTTTAAAAACAAAAAAAGAACTAAGATAGTAGATTTTTTAGTGTTTTTTACCACTGGCTTTGTTGGTTTAATTTTGGTGTACTTGTGGGTATTTTCATCACACAAAACTGCCCCTAATAATTTTAATATTTTGTGGGCATTTTTACCGAACTTAATTTTGGCTTTTAAATTGTCTAAAAATATCTCAAAAACATGGTTTCAAAAATATATAGGAATTCTTTTAGTGTTTTTATTACTAACTACTGTATTGTGGATTTTTAAAATTCAGGTTTTTCCAATAGCTATAACCCCTTTGATATTCTTGTTTTTTGTGAGGTATATATTTCTTTATCAATTTTTATTAAACTCAAAAAAATAAAACTTTAGTAATTTTTTTTATAAAAATTTTAAAACCTAAGAAAGTATTTTTTCTTTATTAACTAAAGCACAAATTACAGCCAAATGTAAAAGGGTTGTCTATTTTTTATAGAATCTAATTAATAAAAAAGTGTTGAGCAATTAAAAATAGCTCGCAGCTATTTTTGTTTGCTAAAGTTAATAATAAAGTTATAAATTTTGATACTAAAGAAAACTTTGAATTGCTAAGTTATAACCTTTTAAGCCAAAACCAAATAAAACACCTTTAGCATTAGGTGATATGTAACTGTGTTGCCTAAAATCTTCACGAGCGTGTATGTTAGAAATATGTACTTCTACAACGGGTACTTCTATACCTTTTATTGCATCACCAATACCTACAGATGTATGTGTGTAGGCTGCCGCATTTAAAATAATACCATCATAATTAAAACCTACTTCGTGTAATTTATCTATAATTTCTCCTTCTATATTAGATTGAAAATAAGACAATTCTACCTTGTTAAATTGTAGTTTTAATTCTCTAAAATAGTCTTCAAAAGTTTTGGAACCATAAATTTCTGGTTCTCTTTTACCTAAAAGATTTAAATTGGGTCCGTTTATAATAATTAATTTCATAAAGTAAAAATACATTTTTTAAACAAAAAAAGGAAGCCTTAAAGACTTCCTTTTTGAGAACTTATTATTTTTCTTTAAAATCTATAACCTAAGCCAATTTGAAAAGTATTAAATCTAGAAGATAAACCAGAGGGAGTACCTTCAACTCTATTAGTTAACCCAAAAGAGTACCTTGTTGTAGCAAATAGTTTATCGGTAAAGTCAAAACCTGCACCAATAAGAAAACCAACACCAAATTTATTTATACCTTCTGAGTCTTCTTCCATAACATAATCGAACTGAGGACCTGCTTGTAAATAAAATTTTTCTGCTACATAATATTTAACTGCAATTGGAATAATTAACTCATCTAAAGTCTCATTCTCTACAGTGACTGCTGCATATTGTAATTCTGGTTGAATACTAAATTTATCAGAAATGATAAAATCTGCAAAAACACCTATAAAAAATCCTGCGTAACTTTCTGATGCTGATGCATTATCTTCCGACAGACTAATTGTAAAATTGTGAAACCCACCAGTTACACCAAAAGCAGCTTCTTGAGCATTTACTTTTCCTAATCCTAAAATTGCTAATACAGCAATAAATAATACTTTTTTCATAATTTTTTTTTTTAGTTTAATCAAATACAATTTTTATTTTGAATATACTCGTTACTATTTAATATTTTTTTATCTTTAATTTCATGAACTGGCACAATGCAATTAAAGACTACCAAATGTATATGCAGATCGAAAGAGGTCTATCAAAAAATACTATTGATAGTTATTCTAGAGATTTAGAAAAGTTGTGTTTTTTTTTACATGAAAAAGAAATAAACATGTCTCCTATTTCTATTAATAGTGATGTTGTAAAACAGTTTGTTTACGAAACTGCCAAATTTGTTAACCCTAGAAGTCAGGCTAGAATTATTTCTGGTATTCGAAGTTTTTTTGATTATTTGGTGTTTGAAGATTATAGAGATAACAATCCTACAGATTTACTAGAAACACCAAAAATAGGAAGAAAATTGCCTGATACACTATCGCCTATAGAAATTGATAATTTAATTGCAGCCATCGATTTAAGTCATCCACAAGGAGAAAGAAACAGAACTATTTTAGAAATAATGTATAGTTGTGGTTTACGTGTTAGCGAGTTAATTTCCCTTCAAATATCAGACTTGTTTTTTGAGGAAGGTTTTATACGTGTTTTAGGAAAAGGAAACAAAGAACGTTACGTTCCTATACATAATGAAGCCATAAAATTTGTAAATTTATACAGAAACACTATTAGAAACCAAATACAAGCTATTAAAGGTTTTGAGGATACTTTATTTTTAAATAGACGCGGTAAAGGATTAACGCGACAAATGATTTTTATGATTTTAAAAGATTTATCACAAAAAATAAATCTTCAAAAAAAAATAAGTCCACATACTTTAAGACATTCTTTTGCAACACATTTACTACAAAATGGAGCCGATTTAAGAGCCATCCAACAAATGCTTGGTCATGAAAGTATTACCACAACAGAGGTTTATGTTCATGTAGACAAAACTTATTTAAAGCAAGTTGTAGAAAGTTTTCATCCTAGAAAATAAAAATTCCTGCTAGAAAAGCAGGAATTTAATCATATCTAAAAATATTAGTTTTTTTGGTTATCTAGCAACATTTACGGCTCTAGTTTCTCTAATTACAGTAACTTTTACCTGTCCTGGATAGGTCATATCATTTTGTATTTTCTGAGAAATATTAAAAGATAATTCAGAGGCTTTGGTGTCGTTTACTTTGGTACTTTCTACCATTACACGTAATTCACGTCCTGCCTGTATGGCATAAGCTTTTTGCACACCTGTAAAACCAAAAGCAATATCTTCTAAATCTTTTAAACGTTGTATGTAAGAATCTAAAACTTGACGTCTTGCACCTGGTCTTGCACCTGAAATGGCATCACAAACTTGTACAATTGGCGAGATCAAACTTTTCATTTCAATTTCATCATGGTGAGCTCCAATGGCATTACAAACATCTGGTTTTTCACCATATTTTTCTGCCCATTGCATACCTAATAATGCGTGTGGTAACTCGCTTTCTGCATCTGGCACTTTACCAATATCGTGTAATAAACCAGCACGTTTTGCTACCTTAGAATTTAACCCCATTTCTGCTGCCATAATTCCACATAAATTTGCAACCTCACGCGAGTGTTGTAATAAGTTTTGTCCGTAAGAAGATCTATATTTCATTCTACCCACAGCTTTTACCAACTCTGGGTGCAAACCATGTATCCCTAAATCTATTACTGTTCTTTTACCAACTTCTATAATTTCTTGGGTAATTTGTTTTTCAGTTTTTTGAACTACTTCTTCAATTCTTGCAGGGTGTATTCTACCATCTGTTACTAATTTGTGCATTGCTAAGCGTGCAATTTCTCTTCTCACAGGGTCAAAACAAGATAAAATAATAGCCTCTGGAGTATCATCTACAATAATTTCTACACCAGTAGCTGATTCTAAAGCCCTAATATTTCTACCTTCTCTACCAATTATTCTCCCTTTTACATCATCAGATTCTAGGTTAAAAACAGAAACACAGTTTTCTACAGCTTGTTCTACTCCTACTCTTTGTATAGTTCCTAAAACAACTTTTCTTGCTTCTTGTTCGGCTGTTAATTTAGCTTCTTCTATAGAAGTCTGTATAAAAGCCATGGCCTCTGTTTTAGCCTCGTCTTTTAATGAAGAAACCAATTCTTTTTTAGCTTCGTCTGCAGATAAGCCAGAAATTTGTTCTAACATGTCTACATGCCTTTTGTGCATTTTTTCTAACTCGTTTTCTTTCTTTTCTAAAAAGTCTAATTTAAAGTCGTAGTCTTTTTGTTTTTGCTCTATAGATTTATTTAATTTCTTATTTTTATCTACTTCAGATGCTACTTGAGATTCTCTATCTCGTATTCTTTTTTCTACATCAGAAATCTTTTTTTCTCTAGCTAAAATTACTTTTTCGTGTTCTGATTTAAGCTCAATAAATTTTTCTTTTGCTTGTAATATTTTTTCTTTTTTAATAGATTCTGCATCTATTTTTGCTTCTTTTATAATTGAAGTAGCTTCTTTTTTAGTTGTATTTAACAGCTTTTTTTCCTTTGCTTTTTCTAGAGATTTAGCAATTATAAAACCAACTAAAACTCCTATGATTCCCACAATAGTGGGAAGTAACATTCCATCCATAATTTAAATTTAATATATAAAAAAAGCCTACGATAGTGTGGTTTTTATAAACTCCATTATGACAAGTTTAGGACTAACTAGCTGATCAAGGATCCACCAAAGAAATGAAACAAGTTCAATTCTAGTGGCATGCTTTAGCAACTAAGACTCATCCTTCATAATAGGTATTTGTTGAGTTTATCAAACAAATTACTAACGTAGGCAGTGTGTTGTTAATGTATTTTAAAGAACTTATTTTAAATGAGTATTTACCAAATTGGTTAACTCTTTTATTTTTTTTATTGCTTCAGTATTTTCAGAACTTTTTTCTAGTGATGATATTTCTAATTTAGAGGCAAACTGTAATGCACACATTGCTAAAACGTCTTGTTTATCGCTAACTGCATAATTTTGCTCGTATCTAGAAATTAACTTGTTTATAGCACTTGCAGCTTTACGCATACCTTCTTCTTCTTGGGTATTTTTAACGCTTAAGGGGTAAGTTCTACCAGCAATTACTATGTTAATTTTTAATTTATCCACTATTTAAAAGAACGTTATTCTTGTAACTGAAAAATACACTTATCTATTTCTTTGATTAATGTATTTATTTTGAGTTTTGTATCTCTTGTATTATCACTACTGCCTTCTATAGTTTTAGCAATTTTTAATAAATCATATTCTTTTTTTTGAATTTCTAAAGCTTGCTCTTTTTCTACTAATTTTTGTTGTAATACTGTGGTACTTTTTAGCAAAATATCATTTTCTTTCTTAAGAAACTCGTAATTAAAAAATAAACTTTCTAACTTATCTTGCAGTAAATAAATTGCATTCAAGGTATTACTCATAAAAAACTAGCATAAAACTATATCTACAAAGTTAACATTCTGTTTTAAATTTTACAAGGTTTAATTGATATTTTAATAATATACTGATTACTAAACTTTTATAAAAGTAAGTATTTTTAGTACTTTTACATAAAATTTTGTCATTTGAAAAAAAATCTTTTTACACTTTCTTTTTTATTCTTTTTTTTGGGCTATTCTCAGAAGAAATATCCAAAAGATTCTTATATAAATCCATTAGACATCCCCATTGTACTTTCTGGTACTTTTGGTGAGTTGCGTAGCAATCATTTTCACGCGGGTATAGATATTAAAACACAAGGTAAACAAGGTTTAAACGTGTTTGCAGTTGCAGATGGTTACGTTTCTAGAATAAAAGTGCAACAATATGGCTATGGGAAAGTAATTTATATTACTCACTCGAATGGATACACTTCAGTTTATGGTCATCTTAAAAACTTTGCAGATTCAATAGAGCGTTACGTAAAAAATATTCAATACAAAAAAAAGAATTACCAAACAGGAAATATTTTTCCGAAAAAAAATCAATTTAAAGTAAAAAAAGGACAGGTAATTGCTTTTTCTGGTGATACTGGTGGTTCTAGTGGGCCTCATTTGCATTTTGAAATTAGAGACACCAAAACAGAACATGTTATAAATCCGATGCATTTTGGCATTACTACTCCAGACACAAAAGCGCCAACTTTTAACGCTTTACATGTATATCCTTTAGGCTATAATGCCAGAATAAACAAACAACACAATAGCTTTAAAGTTCCTATAAAATATATAGGTAAAGGTATTTACAAAGCAGATAGAATTTCTGCAAGTGGTATTATTGGTTTTGGTGTAAATGCTTTTGATAAGTTAAATAGAGCGCCAAATAGAAACGGAATTTACAGTTTAGAAATGTTGGTTAATGGCAAAAAATATTACTACCATGATGTTGCTACATTTTCTTTTGCTGAAAGTAAGTATTTAAACCTACTAATTGACTACGAATATTACAAAAAATACAGAAGTAAAGTTCAAAGAACCTACAAGACAGAGGCTAATAAATTATCGATTTATAAAGATTTATTAAATAATGGAAAAATTAATATTATAGAGGGTTTAAACTATAATGTAGAAATAATTGCAAAAGACTTTAATGGAAATAAAAGTACAATTAAAATACCTATTGTTGGTAAAGAAATCAATACTCTTTTTCAAAAACAGCTAGATACTACTGGGTATAAAATTGTTGCTAAAAAATTTCAAAAATTCACTAAAAATAATGTAACTATTGCTTTTCCAAAAAATACATTTTATGAAGATGTATACATAGATTTTGAAGTCGAAAAAGGAATAGCAAAAATACACAATCCTACTATTCCTATAGATAGAACATATACACTAACCTTTAACGTTTCTAAATATACAGAAGCCCAAAAAGAACAAATGTATATTGCAAATGTAGATTATCCAAAATACCCAAGATACCAAAACACTCGAAAAAGAGATAGTATTTTTTATACAACAACAAAAACTTTAGGGAACTATACTTTAAAATCAGACAAGATAAAACCAAATATTAAATTTCTTTATTTTAAAGACAAACAGTGGATTTCTAGTTTAAAAACGCTAAAAGTTAAAATAACAGATATTGGTTCTGGTATACATAATTGGAGAGCAACTTTAGATGGTAAGTGGGTTTTAATGGAGTTTAACCATAAAAAAGGCGTATTAACCTATAATTTTAATGATAAAAAATTGGTTGGTAACAAACATATCTTTAAAATTGTAGTCTCAGATAATGTGGGCAATACTACAGAGCGTTCTATTACGTTCTTTAAGAAATAAACTTATATACGTGAAAAAAATATTTTTACTACTTTTCTTTTTACCTCTTTGTGCATTTGCTCAAAAAACAAGCATCTTAAAAGGTACTGTTAAAAATAAAAACAAACAACCTATAGAAAATGTATCTATTAAGTTTGGTAAAACAGGAACTGTAACCGATAAAAAGGGTAACTACTCAATTAGAATACCTTACAAAAAGGAAATTACCATTAAGTTCAGTCATATTTCTTTTAGAACTTTTGAGTATACCCTTACTGCAAAAAGCAGAACTACCCTTCGCTTTTCTCCAACGTTATTTTTAAAAACAGAAAAATTAGAAGAAATTGTTGTTAAAGACAGAAAAAAAGAAGCACAAGGTTTTTTAAATATAGATCCACTAAAAGCAAAAACCATTATTGGTGCCAATGCGGGTATAGAAAATATTTTAATGACTTTACCTGGTGTAAACAATAACAACGAGTTAAGTACACAATACAATGTTAGAGGTGGTAATTTTGATGAAAACCTTGTCTATGTAAATGGAATTGAAGTGTACAGACCTTTTTTAATTAGATCTGGCCAACAAGAAGGTTTAAGTTTTATAAATCCAAATATGGTACAAAACATCAACTTTTCTGCAGGTGGTTTTCAAGCAAAATATGGTGATAAATTATCTTCTGTTTTAGACATAACTTATAGAAAACCAAAAGAAATTAGCACAAGTTTAGAGGCAAGTTTGTTGGGGGGTAGTGTAACTTTTGAGGGTGGTTTTTTAAATAATAAACTAAAGATTATTACAGGTGCAAGATACAGAGACAATAGTTTATTTGTAAATAGTAAACAGATTGAAACCAATTTTAGACCCACTTTTACAGACTTACAATCTTTTATTACCTATAATTTTACAAATAACTTTTCTTTAAGCTATCTAAGTAATTTTTCTTTAAACAATTATAATTATCAACCTTTTTCAAGAAAAACTCGTTTTGGTACAGTTGCAGATCCTTTAGAGTTAATTGTTTTTTATGATGGTAAAGAAGAAAACAATTATTTAACGCTTTTTAATGCCGTTTCAGCAGATTATAAAGTAAATGATAATCTTAGTTTTAAAACAACTATTTCTAGCTACAATACTCAAGAAGAAGAGTATTACGATATTGCAGCATCTTATAATTTAGGAGAAGTAGACACAAATATCGGTTCTGAAAGTTTTGGTGAAGTTGATTTTACTCAAGGAATTGGCTCTCAATTAAATCACGCAAGGAATGATTTAGATGCATTGATAAACAATGTGCAAATAAGAGGAAGCTACAAAGTTGATAAAAAAAAGATAGATTTTGGAGTAAAATATCAAAATGAAGACATAAGAGAACGCATAAGAGAATGGGAAATTATAGATTCTTTAGGCTTTTCTGTAAGACCTCCAAATCAACTTGTAAACAATAACCAACCTTACGAACCTTTTGAAGGCCCAATTACACCTTTTCAAAATATTAGAGAAGATAACCATGTTGTAATAAATAGGTTTACAGGTTTTGTGCAATATAACGAACGCTTATATATGGGCAATAATGAAGTTTGGTACAACTTTGGTTTAAGAGCTCATAATTGGACAGTTTCTGCAAACGGACAGAAATCGAGTAACCAAATAATTTTAAGTCCTAGAGCACAGTTTGCTTTAAAACCTAATTGGCAGCAAGACATGTTGTTTCGTTTTTCTGGTGGATGGTATAAGCAGCCACCTTCATACAGAGAGCTAAAAAACTTTAATGGTAAAATTAATAAAGATGTAAAAGCACAAAGTTCTTTACACTTAGTTGCGGGTATGGATTACAGTTTTAATTTATGGGAAAGACCTTTTAAATTAACTACAGAACTCTACTATAAAGATTTAACAAATGTAAACGCTTATTCTATAGATAATGTTAGAATACGATATAGAGCAGACAACCTTACAACTGCCTATGCACAAGGTTTTGATCTCAGGTTAAATGGCGAATTTGTTCCTGGTAGCGAAAGTTGGGTTAGTTTAGGGTATTTAAAAACAGAAGAAAACATAGATAATAAAGGGGATATTTCTAGACCTTCTGACCAACGTTTAAAATTCGGAATTTTATTTCAAGATTATGTACCTAATTTACCCAATTTAAAAGCATACTTAAATTTAGTTTACAATACGGGTGTTCCTGGGGGAGCTCCATCCTACTCAGATGTATACAGTTTTCAAAAGCGATTAAGAGATTATAAAAGAGCAGATTTGGGTGTTTCTTATGTTTTTGCAGATGCAAACAAACAATATAAAACTGGCTGGATGTCTAAATTTAAAGAATTAACTGCGGGTTTAGAGCTTTTTAATATGTTTGACATTCAAAACGCTATTACCAACACTTGGGTTAGAGATGTGTATTCTAAAAATCAATTTGGAATTCCTAACTTTATGACCGGTAGAGTGTTAAACTTTAAAGTTAGTATGCAGTTTTAAGAATTTAAAAAAATACAATAGAGTGTTGATATTAAAACAACACTCTATTTTTAATCTTTAAAAAAGTAAATAGCTTAATCTATAATTTGCGCAGCATGAGCTTTGGTTTTTACTTTGCTAATTACATCTTCAATTACTCCATTTTCATCAATAACAAAGGTTGTTCTGTGGATACCGTCATACTCTCTGCCCATAAACTTTTTAGGTCCCCAAACACCAAAAGACTCTATAACAGCTTTGTCTTCGTCTGCTAAAAGAGGAAAAGGAAGTTCATTTTTATTGATAAAATTTTGTTGTCTTTTTGCTGAATCTGCACTTACACCTAAAACATCAAATCCTTTTGCTAAAAAAGTTTGATAGTGATCTCTTAAATTACAGGCTTCTGCTGTACAACCAGGTGTACTTGCCTTTGGATAAAAGAATAAAACTAACTTTTTCCCAGTATAATCTTCTAATTTAATTGTATTTCCTGCATGATCTTTTGCTTCAAATTCTGGAGCCTTATCTCCTACTTTTAATGTTGTCATATTGATTTGTTTAAAAAAATAAAGTGGAAAGTTAAAAAGTAAAAACTGAATGAAAAACTTTTTAGATAATAAACCGTTAAACTTTATAAACTTTTTAACTTTACAACTTAAATAGTCAAAGAATGACCAAGCAAGAAAAAGTAGATTTTGTAATAGAAACCTTACAAACGTTATATCCAGAAATACCTGTTCCTTTAGACCATAAAGACCCTTATACCCTTTTAATTGCAGTTTTATTATCTGCGCAATGTACAGATGTGCGAGTAAACCAAATTACACCTTTATTATTTGCAAAGGCAGATAATCCTTTTGATATGGTTAAAATGTCTGTAGAAGAAATTAAAACCATTATTAGACCTTGTGGTTTATCTCCAATGAAAAGTAAAGGTATTTATGGTTTATCTAAAATTTTAATAGAAAAATATAATGGTGAAGTTCCACAATCTTTTGATGGTTTAGAAGAATTACCTGCTGTGGGTCATAAAACTGCAAGTGTGGTTATGAGTCAAGCTTTTGGTGTACCCGCTTTTCCTGTAGATACTCATATAAAACGTTTAATGTTTAGATGGAATTTAAGTAACGGAAAAAGTGTCGCACAAACAGAAAAGGATGCAAAAAGATTGTTCCCTAGAGAATTATGGAACGATTTACACTTACAAATTATTTGGTATGGTCGTGAATATTCTCCAGCTCGTGGTTGGGATTTAGAAAAGGATATTATTACTAAAACCATTGGAAGAAAATCTGTTTTAGGTGCTTATTACAAAAGCAAGAAGTAAGACATTTGAAGCTAGAAGATTTTTATTTAAAAAAAAATAGTATAAAATACTTAAATATTTTTTTTAAAAGATTAGAATACCTTCACCCTATTAAGATTAGAATAAAATAAAAAAAGCCTCAACATTAGTTGAAGCTTTTTCTACTCTTAATTCAAATTCAATTCAATGAAATCTTTTGATTTGGTTTTAACTACTTGGAATGATTTGGAAAAATTAATCAAAAATTGAATTGTTTCTTTTTGGGGTTGCATCTGTAAATAAGACGACTTTTTAGAGTAAAGTTGCATCATATATGTTATTTAAAATGTTGGTTACTAAAACAATAACGATGCCTTTTTTACTTTATTGTTAGTTTACCAAAATAATTTTATGCTTTTCTATTAATTTACGCATATTTATTAAAGCATACCGCATTCTACCTAATGCTGTATTAATACTTACACCAGTATTTTCACTTATTTCTTTAAAGCTCATATCTTTATACATGCGCATTACCAAAACTTCTTTTTGTTCGTTTGGCAGCTCATTGATAATACCTCTAACATCATGATAAATTTGCTCTTGTATAATTTGTTTTTCAGCATTTAAATTACCATCATTTATAACAGAAAAAATATCAAATTCATCAGTATTTTTAAATTTTGGCATTCTGTTATTTTTTCTAAAATAATCAATTACTAGGTTGTGTGCAATACGCATTACCCAAGGTAAAAATTTACCTTCTTCATTGTAATTACCTTTTTTTAGTGTTCTAATTACTTTTATAAAAGTATCCTGAAAAATATCTTCAGTAATCACTTTATCTTGTACTTTACTGTAAATAAAACTAAAAAGTCTTTGTTGATGTCTATTTATTAAAACAGCCAAAGAAGCTTCACTACCATTAATGTAATCCTTAACTAATTTACTGTCAGAAATTGAATTTGTACGTACCATAACTACCTTTAGAAAAGCTTAGAGGCCTTTCTGTTTTTTTATTAATTATTAATTAAAAAAGTAGTTTTTTACTATATACGTCTAATTTTATGAAGTTTATGAATAACAAATATGTATGTTTTTTTTTTTACAAACAAATATTTAACAAAAAAAGATTTTTACTACTTCTAAAACCAGTTATTTTTTTGGTAATTTTATAGCTTATATTTTATTGATACATGAAGACAGATCTTTCTAAAGTAAATCCTAAAGAAAACATCATAATTAAAGGCGCTAAACTGCACAATTTAAAAGATATTGATGTAGTAATACCTAGAAATAAATTGGTAGTAATTACCGGACTTTCTGGTTCTGGTAAATCCTCTTTAGCTTTTGATACTTTATATGCAGAAGGACAAAGACGTTATGTAGAAAGCCTAAGTTCTTATGCAAGGCAATTTTTAGGTAAATTAGACAAACCCAAAGTAGATTATATAAAAGGAATTGCGCCAGCCATTGCTATAGAACAAAAAGTAAATGCTACAAATCCGCGTTCTACTGTGGGTACATCTACAGAAATTTACGATTATATAAAATTATTATATGCTAGAATTGGTAAAACCTTCTCTCCTATTTCTGGCAAAGAAGTAAAAAAAGATACCGTTTCTAACGTTGTTAATTTTGTAAAAAAGTTTGAAGAAAGCACAAAACTTTTATTATTGGCACCTATTACTATTGATGAAAATAGAGATTTAAAAACCGTTTTACAGGTTTTAGAACAACAAGGGTATGCTCGTTTAAAATGGAAAGACACTGTTTATAGAATTGCCAATTTTCCTCAAAAAGATTTTAAAAACGAACCACTTTTTTTGGTTGTAGATAGAATTATTACCAAAGATGACGAAGATTTTTATAACAGATTGGGAGATGCGATACAAACTGCTTTTTTTGAAGGAAAAGGTACTTGTTTTGTAGAAAATTTATCAACAAAGAAAGTTACCGAGTTTAGCAATAAATTTGAGTTAGATGGCAAGTTGTTTTTAGAACCCAATACCCACTTTTTTAGTTTTAACAATCCTTACGGTGCTTGCCCAACTTGCGAAGGTTATGGAAACGTAGTAGGTATCGATAAAGACTTGGTAATCCCAAATACAGGCTTATCTATTATGCAAGACGCCATTTTTCCGTTTAAAACACCATCGTATATTCATTATAAAGACGCATTAATAGACGTTGCTTATCAATTTGATATTCCTATACATAAACCTTGGTTTCAACTAACAAAGAAACAACAAGAATTAGTTTGGAATGGTAACAAATCATTTAACGGAATTCATCACTTTTTTAAAACATTAGAGGAAAAAAGTTATAAAATTCAGAATAGAGTAATGCTTTCGCGTTACAGAGGTAAAACAGCATGTACATCTTGTAATGGGAAGCGTTTAAGAGAAGAAACCAATTATGTAAAAATAAACAATAAAACAATTGCTGATTTGGTAACCATGCCTTTAGATGAATTGTCTGTTTATTTTAAAAATTTAATCCTAGACAAATACGAAGAAAAAATTGGGAAACGCTTGTTAACAGAAATTAATAATAGATTGCAATTTTTAACAAATGTTGGTTTGTCTTATTTAACTTTAAATAGAACCTCTAACACCCTTTCTGGCGGCGAAAGCCAGCGTATAAATTTAGCAACCTCATTAGGTAGTTCTTTAGTAGGTTCAATGTATATTTTAGATGAACCTAGTATTGGATTACACCCAAAAGATACAGAGCGTTTAATTGGGGTTTTAAAAGATTTAAGAGATTTAGGCAACACAGTTGTGGTTGTAGAACATGATGAAGACATCATGAAAGAAGCAGACTATATTATAGACATTGGTCCAGAAGCTGGTACTTTTGGCGGTAAAGTAGTTGCAGAAGGTACTTTTGATGAAATTTTAAATTCAGATTCTTTAACAGCAAAATATTTAAATGAAGATTTAAAAATTCAAGTACCTACAAAACGTAGAATATCAAAAAACACCATAGAAATTCTGGGTGCAAGAGAACACAATTTACAAAATATCGATATCTCTTTGCCTTTAAATTGTTTAAGTGTAATTACAGGAGTTTCTGGTTCTGGTAAAAGTACATTGGTTAAAAAAATACTATATCCAACCATGCAAAAAAAACTAGTAGGTTATGGCGATAAAGTGGGCCAACATACAGCTGTAAAAGGTAGTTTTGATACATTAAAACATGTTGAGTTTATAGACCAAAATCCGATTGGACGCTCATCGAGATCTAACCCAGTTACATATATTAAAGCATATGATGACATTCGTGCCTTATTTTCTAATCAAAAATTATCTAAAATTAGAAATTACAAACCCAAACACTTTTCTTTTAATGTAGAAGGGGGTCGTTGTGAGGTTTGTAAAGGTGAAGGAGAAGTTACTATAGAAATGCAATTTATGGCAGATGTGCATTTAAAATGCGATGTTTGTAATGGAAAACGCTTTAAAAAAGAGGTTTTAGAGGTAAAATTTCATCAAAAATCGATAGATGATATTTTAAATTTAACCATAGATGAAGCTGTAGCTTTTTTCTCAGAAAATTTAGTAACTAAAATTGCTAGCAAACTAAAGCCTTTACAAGATGTTGGTTTGGGTTATGTAACTTTAGGTCAATCCTCGTCTACACTTTCTGGTGGTGAAGCTCAAAGAATAAAATTGGCATCCTTTTTAGTAAAAGGAAATACCAAAGACAAAGCTTTATTTATTTTTGATGAACCTACAACAGGCTTGCATTTTCATGATATTAAAAAATTATTAGCAAGTTTTAATGCCTTAATTGAAAGAGGTCATTCCATTGTTGTGATTGAACATAACATAGAACTCATAAAATGTGCAGATTATATTATAGATTTAGGCTTAGAAGGTGGTAAAAATGGTGGAGAACTTATTTTTCAAGGGACTCCAGAAGATTTAGTTAGAAATAAAAAATCGTATACTGCTAAATATTTGGCTGATAAATTGATATTTTAGGAATTTTATAAGAGATAAAGACATTGTTTTCTTTGTTTCTATGTGGTCATTATTTTAGTTAAAATTAAATATTGCGCGAATTTTAATTCAACTTCTAAGAATTCTAAAAACAACTAAAGTTATAAATAGTAAAGAAAAAAATGATTTTGCTGTATTTTTTTTCCACAAAAAAAGCCTCTTATTTCTAAGAAGCTTTGTATTTTGGGTGGAAGATGGGGCTCGAACCCACGACTTTCGGTACCACAAACCGACGCTCTAACCAACTGAGCTACAACCACCATTTGTTGCGGGTGCAAATATAAATATTTTTTCTATTCTAAAACAACAAAAAATTAAATTAATTTGTCTAAATTTTCTGCAGCAACGTAACGTTCTGTAGTAAAACCTTCTGCACATTCTACTCCAACCAATCTTCCTAAATCTCTTGCTCTGTAATTTATACTGTCTATAAAGTTTTTACTTGTTATAGGTGTTTCTGGCTCCTTACTATTAGGGTCGTAAAACTGAGTTTTATAGGCTAAAACAGAAGCTATTTTTTTATCAATAAAACCACTAACATCTAAAACAAAATCGGGTTCTATGTTTTTCCATTGCATATAATGGTACACCTGTTTTGGACGCCATTTTTCTTGAGATTCACCATCTAAATTCGTCTCTATTTTCATCAAACCACTTAAAAAACAAGCATCAGATACTAATTTGCTACCTTTTCCATGATCTATGTGTCTGTCTTCTATGGCATTACAAAACACTACTTTTGGCTTATATTTTCGAATCATCTTTATAATTTCAAGTTGATGATTTTTATCATTTATAAAAAAACCATCTGCAAAACCTAAATTTTTACGAACAGAAACGCCTAATATTTTTGCTGCATTTGTAGCTTCTACGTCCCTAATCTCAGCAGAGCCACGTGTACCTAACTCGCCTCTTGTTAAATCTATAATACCTACTTTTTTTCCTAAAGAAACTTCTTTAGCAATGGTAGCACCACAACCTAGTTCTACATCATCTGGGTGTGCCCCAAAAGCCAATATATCTAATTTCATATATATTTGTAACCTATTTAAATTTTTTAATTATAAACTTAACTTTTATTATAAGAAACTACAATAATCGTTAAGTTAGCAAATATTTTTGTATAATTTTCATGAAATTCTTTTCAATAAAAAATTAATACTTCAAAAATAATCAATTTTAAAAGAAAATATAAGAAGGTATTATCTCTATTACTTTTTCGTATTTGTAAATAGTTAAAATAATGTCTTTTTTTTATGATAATTACAAAAATTTTACAATTTGAAAAGTTATGATATATATCATGTAACCCCATTTAATATCAACCTAATTTTACATTGTAAAAGAAAACCCAACACTTTTATTAGCAGGTATATTTATTTTAACCACAACATTTAGTCAGTTTATAAACAATTCTGCAACAGCAGTACTAATGGCGCCAATAGTTTTATTAGCTGCAAGTACAGTTGGCATATCTCCAGAACCACTATTAATAACAGTTGCTGTTAGTGCATCAACAGCGTTTTTAACACCCATTGGTACAACTACCAATGCCATGGTAATAAGCTCTGGTAATTATAAATTTATGGATTATTTTAAAGTAGGCTTACCTCTTTTAATAATTTTCCTAATCACCACTTTATTATTAGTGCCAATTATTTGGCCTTTTTAAAAAAATTAGAAATAAAAAAGAAAATAAAAATTACTTAAAAAAAGTCTCTTGATTATTTAAGAGACTTTTTTATAGCTTGTTCAATATCAGCAATTAAATCTTTGGGTTCTTCTATACCTACAGAAAAACGAATTAACCCCTCTTTAATTCCTCTTTCTAAACGCTCTTCTTCACTTAATAGAGCATGTGTAGTTTGCGCAGGACTTACAGTGGTACTTTCTAAACCTGCCAAACTCATAGAAGGTTTTATCAATTGTAAATTATTCTGAAATTCCATAGCATCTATTCCTTTTTTTAGTTCAAAAGATAACATTGCACCAAACCCTTTCATTTGCTTTTTTGCTAATACATGCTGTGGATGACTCTCTAAACCTGGGTAATAAACAGCGTCAATTTTCGGATTATTTTCTAGATAATTTGCCATTTCCATTGCATTTTTAGTCTGTTCTTTTACACGAAGATTTAATGTTTTTAAACTTCTTTCTAACAACCAAACTGTTTGATCACTTAGATTACCACCAAAGTTAATGGCTGTTTCCCAAATTTGCGAAATATGTTCTTTAGATCCTGCAATTGCACCCGCAGAAATATCTGAATGACCTCCCATATACTTTGTGGCTGAGTGCAAAATAATATCAATTCCGAAATCTGCAGGATTTTGATTTATAGGTGATGCAAACGTGTTGTCTATCATAGTTAGCAAATCATGTTGCTTTGCCAAAGTTGCTATTGTTTCTAAATTTGTAATTCCTAAAAGCGGATTAGAGGGTGTTTCTATGTAAATAATCTTAGTGTTTTGTTTTATCAAAGGAATAAAATCTTCTGTTTGATCACTTTCAGTAAAAGAATATTCAATACCATATTTATCAAATTCTTTTACAATAAAATTATAAGTTCCTCCATAAATCACTTGTTGTATTATTACATGATCTCCTGTTTTTAAAAATGCTAGCATTGCTGCAGAAATTGCTGCCATTCCAGAAGAAAATATCAAACCATCTTCTGTATGTTCTAAAGCGGCTATTTTTTTACACAACATTTCTTGATTTGGTGTGTTTAAATAACGTGGGTAACGTTTTACATCAACTCCATCAAAAGCATAAGAAGTAGACATATATATAGGCGAAACTGCTCCTTTAAATTGTTCGTCTTTTACTTCTCCTGTATGCACACAGGTTGTATTTATTCCTAATTTATTTGAATTTTTCATTGTATCGAATTTTCTATTGCTAAATTACCAAATCCAACTCTAAATTTCTACAAAAAATCAATATCTTCGTTGTAATGATAACAGTAGCAATTATTGGAAATGGAAATGTAGCCACACATTTACACAATGCTTTTTTAAAAGCTAAAAATGTGGAAGTTATACAAGTAAATTCTAGAAAATTAGAAAATATTCCAGAAACCGATGTTACTATTATTGCGATTTCAGATGATGCTATTGCAGAAGTTTCTGCAAAAATCAACAATTCTTTTGTGGTGCATACTTCTGGTAGTTTTGCTCTAAAAGACTTAAAAAACAACACTAGAAAAGGGGTTTTTTATATGTTACAAAGTTTTTCTAAAGATAAAAAAATCGATTTTTCTTTAGTTCCGTTTTGCCTAGAAGCTACAAATAAAAAAGATTATATAGTCTTGGAAAAGTTAGCAAAATCAATTGGACATAAAATATATAAAATCAATTCAGAACAAAGAAAAAAACTACATGTAGCTGCTGTTTTTGTAAATAATTTCACCAATCATTTATATAAAATAGGAAATGATATTTGCCAAGAAAACAATATTCCTTTTGATATTTTACAGCCTTTAATTAACGAAACTTCTGAAAAAATAAAAGAACTTTCGCCAAAGCAAGCACAAACTGGACCCGCTATTAGAAACGATAGAAAAACGATAAAAAATCATTTAGCTTTGTTAGATAAACAGCAGAAAAAAATATATAAAATTTTAACAAAGTCAATAAAAAAATCTTCAAATAAGTTGAATTAAATTGTCAATTAGAGCGTATTTAAAAGCTCTTTAATAAAAAATTATGGAAATTAGCTATAAACAAATATTACCAAAAATAAACACTTTTATTTTTGATGTAGATGGGGTTTTAACCAACGGTACTTTAACCATTATGCCAGATGGCGAATTGGTTAGACATATGAATGTAAAAGATGGTTATGCCATGAAAAACGCTTTAAATAAAGGGTTTAGAGTATGTATTATTTCTGGAGGAACTAATGAAGGCGTAAGAAATAGATTGCAAGCTTTAGGTATTGAAGATGTTTTTTTAGGAGCGCATGATAAAATAAAACAGTATAATGAGCTGGTTAAAAAATACAATTTAAAACCAGAAAATGTTTTGTATATGGGTGATGATGTTCCAGATTATCCTGTAATGAAATTAGTGGGTTTACCAGCTTGCCCAAATGATGCTGTTAGAGAAATTCAACAAGTTTCTAAATATATTTCAGACAAAAAAGGTGGAGAAGGGTGTGTAAGAGATGTTATAGAACAAGTTTTACGAGTACAAAACAAATGGACAGAAAATTTTGATGCGAGTGTATAGTTTTAACAAATTATTTGCTAAAAAGTTTATATTTTCACAAAATAATTAAAACTTCTCAGGCATGAAAACAGTAAGTATTACATTTTTATTCGTATTAATTTCAATTGGCATAAATGCACAAACTATCTTTGGTAAATGGCACTCTAAAAACGATGCTGGTAAGGTAGATTCCGTTTTAGAAGTATATAAAAAGGATGGGAAAGCGTATGCTAAAATTATAGAAATTTTAAATCCTGATAGAAAAAATGCACTTTGTGTTGCTTGTGAAGGAGAAAATAAAAACAAACCAATACTAGGTTTAAATATATTATCTGGTTTAGAAAAAGAGAACGATGAATGGTCTGGAGGTACTATTTTAGATCCAAGAAATGGAAAAGTTTACAAGTGTTATATTAAGATAGAAGAACCTAATAAATTAAAAATAAGAGGCTATATTGGTGTTTCATTTTTTGGAAAAACTGCTTATTGGGAAAGAGTTATTTAATTTTGTAAAAAAACTATAAAACAAATACTAATTCTTTTCTTCTAACATTGGTACAAAAGCAAAATCACCCAATTCTTTTTTCTCAAATTCTTTGGCAGATTTTCTTGTAAAAAGTGTCATAATTTGTGTTTTATCTCCTACAGGTATTAACAGCATCCCTCCTATTTTTAATTGAGAAAGTAAAGGTTTGGGCACAAATGGTGCTCCAGCAGTTACAATTATTTTATCAAAAGGAGCTTGATCTTGTAAACCTTTATACCCATCGCCAAAAATAAATTTCTTTGGTTTGTAACCTATTTTAGGTAAAAACAAACTTGTTTTTTTAAACAGTTCGTGCTGTCTTTCTATGGTAAATACTTCTGTATTTAATTCTAATAAAACTGCAGTTTGGTAACCAGAACCTGTACCAATTTCTAACACTTTTTCTTCGGGTTTTACAGCCAATGTTTCCGATTGAAATGCCACTGTGTAAGGTTGAGAAATGGTTTGTTCTGCTGCGATAGGAAAAGCCTTGTCTTGGTATGCATGCGCCTCAAAACTAGAATCTATAAATAAATGACGTGGAATTTTACGAATTGCTTCTAATACATTTTTATCTGTAATACCTTTAGCCATTAATACTTTAGCTAACTGATTTCTAAGTCCTTGGTGTTTCGAAGTGTCTCTCAATTTTAACAAATTTCTATGAGCTAAAAATAAGAATAATTCTAATTACAAACTCATAAAATTGTATCTTTGTTTTTGGCGTTTTTTAAATATTATTATTTAATATGTCAGTTCTAGCGCAGTCAAGAACTATCTTATAATTAATTACAAACCTCTCGACTGCGCTCGAGCAGACAAAATAAAATAATACATTTTATGCTAAAAGCAGGCGTTTTAGGTGCTGGTCATCTAGGTAAAATTCATCTTCGTTTATTACAACAATCAGAAAAATATGAATTGGTAGGTTTCTTTGATCCTTTTAAAGAAAATGCAGAGAAAGTTTCTAAAGAATTTGGCTATAAATTGTTTGATTCTATCGATGATTTAATTGCAGCTGTAGATGTTGTAGACATTGTTACCCCAACTTTATCTCATTTTGAATGTGCAAAAATAGCTATCGAAAAGGGGTGTCATATTTTTATAGAAAAACCCATAACCAAAACGGTTTTAGAGGCAGAGGCTATTAAAACTTTGGCAAGCCAATTTCATGTACAAGGTCAAGTAGGTCATGTAGAACGTTTTAACCCAGCTTTTACAGCTGTAAAAGATAAAATAGACACACCTATGTTTATAGAATCTCATAGATTGGCAGAGTTTAATCCTAGAGGAACAGATGTACCTGTTGTACTAGATTTAATGATTCATGACATAGATATTATACTTTCGGTTGTAGATTCTAAAGTAAAAAATGTACACGCTAGTGGTATTTCTGTAATTTCAGAAACTCCAGATATTACCAATGCAAGAATAGAATTTGAAAATGGTTGTGTTGCCAATTTAACAGCTAGTAGAATTTCTATGAAAAACATGCGTAAATCTCGCTTTTTTCAGAAAGACGCTTATATCTCTGTAGATTTTTTAGAGAAAAAATCGGAAGTGGTTAGAATGAAAGATGTACCTGAAAAACCCGATGAGTTTGCTATGATTTTGCAAAATGCAGAAGGTGTAAAAAAACAAATTTACTTTGATAATCCTGAAGTTAAAAATAACAACGCCATTTTAGATGAATTAGAAGCTTTTGCAGATGCCATAAATAATGGTACAAAACCAATTGTTTCTTTACACCAAGGTGCTGAAGCTTTACGTGTTGCACAAATGATTATTGATTGTTTTTAAACAATTAAAATTTAGAATTGCAGTAAGTAACAATATATCAATAAAGTTGATTAATAAATGCGTTAAGGATTGAGCGACCTGTTTGAGCTCTTATGCCAAAAGCGTAAAGCGAGTAGCGAAAGCCTGTTAAAACGCCCAAAAAAATATACAATGAAAAACATAGCAGTAATAGGTGCAGGAACTATGGGAAATGGAATTGCACACACTTTTGCACAGTTTAATTATAGTGTACAACTTATAGATGTGTCTGAAAATGCTCTAAAAAAAGGCTTGGCTACCATTAGTAAAAATTTGGATAGAATGGTTGCTAAAGAAAAAATTTTAGAAAACGATAAAAACAATACATTAGCAAATATAACAACCTATACTTCTATTAAAGAGGGGGTTAAAAATGCAAGTTTAGTGGTGGAAGCTGCTACAGAAAATGTTGCTTTAAAAGGTAATATTTTTAAAGAATTAGACAAATTTTGCCCTAAAGACACCATTTTAGCAACCAATACTTCTTCTATTTCTATAACGCAAATTGCTGCGAAAACAAATAGACCTGATAAAGTTATTGGGATGCACTTTATGAATCCTGTGCCAATTATGAAGTTGGTAGAAATTATAAGAGGTTACAATACCTCTGATACTGTAATGGATTTTACTGTAAATTTGGCAAAGAAAATTAATAAAATTCCTGTTGAGGTAAATGATTACCCTGGTTTTGTGGCTAATAGAATTTTAATGCCCATGATTAACGAATCTATTGAAACCCTATATAATGGAGTTGCTGGTGTTGCAGAAATTGATACGGTTATGAAGTTAGGAATGGCACATCCAATGGGACCTTTGCAGTTGGCAGATTTTATTGGTTTAGATGTTTGTTTGTCTATTTTAAATGTAATGTATGATGGATTTAAAAATCCTAAATATGCTCCTTGCCCATTATTAGTAAATATGGTGATGGCTGGTAAATTGGGGGTAAAATCTGGTGAAGGTTTTTACGATTATTCAGAAAGTAGAAAAGCAGGAAAAGTAGCGAGTATGTTTTCTTAAGTAGATATATGAAAAAGATATTTTTATTTCTCATTGTATTTTTTTTTACAGTTAGTACTATAAAAGCTCAGGTGAAAATTGATAAATTAAAACCTAAAAAAATTGGCTTTTTATACAATTATGCCAACGAAAAAAACTTTATTTTTGATGATAAAGATTATTCGTACAATACAAAAACCTACAAAATACAAGCTTTTTACAATCTAGGTAATTGGAGATCTTTAGATTTTGAATTAATTGTACAACCACAATATCAAAGAATTTATCATCAACTAGATAATGAACAATTTGTATTACCATCAGAATTAAATTACTTAGAAAAAAGAACAGAGTTTACATCACCTAAAAACATTAATTTATATGGTTTTGAGTTGGGTTTTGTTTTAAAAAAACAATTATTAAAAAATATAAAATTTTTAGCAACTATTGGTTTAGGGGTTGCTACCATAGATACTAGTACTGAACGTTTGGCTAAAGGATTTACCTTTTTAGAAAATGGCTCTTTAGGTTTGTGTTACCAATTTTACAAACAAACTACTTTATATGTAGGAAGTAATATTGGCCATGTTTCTAATTTTGATACTAAAAAACCAAATAATGGTTATTCGTTTGTGGGTTTTGAAGTTGGTTTGCAATATATTTTAAACTAAAAAACGCTACAAAATTTAAATTTTGTAGCGTTTTTTAGATTGTAAGTTTTTAAATAATTTAGTTACCTAACCAAGAGTTTAACATCCAAATTGTTTTTTCTTGTTCAGATATAAAATCACTCATCATTGCATTAGTACCTTCGTCATTTGCTTCATCAGAAAGGTCTAATATTTCTCTTTCAATTTTTAATAATTCTGATAAAGAGTTTACAACTAAGTTTACAGCTTCAACATCATTAGAAATATCTTTTCCAACGGGTACAGTTGCATTTTCTATGTAATCTGTAAACGTGTGCAATGGTTTACCTTGTAAAGTTAAAATACGTTCTGCAATATCATCTATTTTAACTTGAGAGTCTGTGTAAAATTCTTCGAACTTTACATGCAATTCAAAAAAATTTTTTCCTTTAATATTCCAATGTAAACCTCTTAAATTTTGATAATATACTTGAAAATTTGCCAATAAACCATTTAATTTGTTTACCAGATTTTCACTTTCTTTTTTGTCTAATCCTAAGATTGATATACTCATATTCTTGTAATTTTTATTCATTTTTAAAATTACAAAAATTTTATAACGATTTACCATAGTAAATATTGATAGTTTTAATATCTTTATCGAAAATTATTATATAAAATGACAATTACCCAATTAAAGTATGTTTTATCTGTTGCAGAATACCAAAATTTTACCATAGCTGCAGAACATAGCTTTGTTACGCAACCTACGTTAAGTATGCAAATTCAAAAGCTAGAAGATGAATTGGAAGTACAAATATTTAATCGCTCTAAAAAACCTATTGAACTCACTGCTGTGGGTAAAAAAATAGTAGAGCAAGCCAAAGTTATTGTTGACGAAAGTAACCGAATAATAGATATTGTACACCAACAAAAAGGGTTTATTGGGGGTGAGTTTAAAATAGGTATTATACCAACTATAATGCCTACTTTATTACCAATGTTTTTAAATAATTTTACTAAAAAATATCCAAAAGTAAAATTGATTGTAGAAGAACTAACTACAGAAGAAATTGTTAGAAAGTTAACTGATGGTCACATTGATGCAGCCATTGCTGCAACACCGCTAGAAAATGAGGCAATTAAAGAAAAACCTTTGTACTATGAACCATTTGTGGGTTTAATTCCGCAAAACCACAGACTTTTTAATAACAAACAAATTACTGAAGGTGAGTTAGAAATGGAAGATATCTTATTGTTAGAAGATGGACACTGTTTTAAAGATAGTGTAATAAATTTATGCAGAAATCACAAAATAGATAATAAAAAAGGGTTTCAGTTAGCAAGTGGAAGTTTTGACACCTTAATAAAATTATCTAAAGAAGGCTTAGGAATGACTTTGTTACCTTATTTACATACCCTTGATTTAAGCGATGTTGATAAAAGACACCTACGTGAATTCACAAATCCACCACCAGCAAGAGAGGTGAGTTTAATTTACCATAAATCGCAATTAAAAATGCAATTAATTGAAGCTTTAAAAAAGACTATTGATGGTGTAGTTAGAGGTGCTATTTCTTTTTCTGATGTAAAAATTATTAGTCCTTTGCAAAATAAATAAAATGAAATTACTATACTAAAAAAAGGAAGCTGAAGGGCTTCCTTTTTTTTTTAGTATTTATTATTAAGTAACTAAGAATACATTTTTTCTCGTAATTCTTTAATTTTTGGATCCGATAAGTATTCGTCAAAAGTGGCATATCTATCTATAGCTCCTTTAGGAGTTAATTCTATAATTCTGTTAGCAACCGTTTGTGCAAACTCATGGTCGTGTGTAGAAAATAGCACAGTCCCTTTAAAGTTAATTAAGGCGTTGTTTAAAGATTGTATCGATTCTAAATCTAAGTGATTTGTTGGCTCATCTAAAATTAAAATATTAGCTCTTTTCATCATCATTCTAGATAACATACAACGTACTTTTTCTCCTCCAGATAACACGTTACTTTTCTTTAAAGCTTCTTCTCCAGAGAAAATCATTTTTCCTAAAAACCCACGTAAAAAAACTTCTTCACGTTCTTCTTCGGTTTGTGCATATTGTCTTAACCAATCTACCAAGTTTAAATCTCCATTTTGAAAAAAATCTGAATTATCTAAAGGTAAGTACGATTGTGTAGTTGTTACACCCCAAGAATGTTTACCGTCATCTGCCTTTTCATTATCAGTAATAATTTGATAAAAAGCAGTAATAGCTCTAGAATTTTTAGAAATTACGGCTACTTTATCTCCTTTATTCAAATTTATATGTACCTCATTAAAAAGACTTTCATCCTCAAAACTCTTAGACAAACCTTCTACATTTAATATTTGGTCTCCTGCTTCTCGGTCTCTATCAAAAATAATAGCTGGGTAACGTCTGCTAGAAGGTTTAATGTCTTCTACATTTAACTTGTCTATCATTTTTTTACGAGATGTTGCTTGTTTCGATTTTGCAACATTAGCAGAAAAACGACGTATAAAATCTTCTAATTCTTTCTTTTTATCTTCTGCTTTTTTGTTTTGTTGAGCACGTTGTTTTGCTGCTAATTGGCTAGATTCATACCAGAAAGTATAGTTCCCAGAGTAATGGTTGATTTTACCAAAATCGATATCAGAAATATGTGTACAAACAGCATCTAAAAAGTGTCTATCGTGTGATACTACGATTACACAGTTATCAAAATTTGCAATAAAATTTTCTAACCAAGCAATGGTTTCAAAATCTAGATCATTGGTAGGCTCATCCATAATTAACACATCAGGATTGCCAAACAAAGCTTGTGCAATTAAAACACGTACTTTTTGTTTACCATCTAAATCTTTCATTAAAGTGTAATGCAAATCTTCTGCAATGCCTAAATTAGAGAGCATTGCTGCAGCATCAGAATCTGCATTCCAACCATTCATCTCTTCAAACTTTACCTGTAGTTCTCCTATTTTTTCAGCATTTTCATCGGTATAATCTGCATACAAAGCATCTATTTCTTTTTTAATAGAAAACAATTCTTTGTTACCCATAACTACCGTTTCTAAAACAGGAAACTCATCATAAGCGTAATGGTCTTGAGATAACACAGACATTCGTTTTCCTGTTTCTAAGTGTACTTGTCCAGAAGTAGGTTCTTGCTTACCAGAAATAATTTTTAAAAAAGTAGATTTTCCTGCTCCATTTGCACCGATAATACCATAGCAATTTCCTTGCAAAAATTTAGTGTTTACTTCATCAAATAAAACACGCTTACCAAACTGTACAGATAAGTTAGAAACTGATAACATAATTGTATTTTTAAATTTTGTGCAAAAGTACAAATTACATTTTGCTTAACAATCTTTAAATACAAGAGATTTTGCACTATCTTTAATAATATTGGTAGTTTTTTTAAGGCTATTTTAACAGTGAATTAACAAGAACAACAGTACCAAATTTCTAAATTTGTTCACAAGACTTAAATGATAAATGATAAAAAACATATTTTTATATTTACCCCTAACACTTTTAGTATTAACTATTAGTTGTACGGACTCTAAAAAAAATAAACCTACATTTTTTGGTGGTAAAATAATAAACCCAAAAACAAAATATGTTGTCTTATATGCTAAGGATAAAGTAATTGATACAATTTTATTAGATAATAAAAATAAGTTTTTAGCAGAATTTACTTCTTTAAAAGAAGGACTTTACTACTTTGAACATGGCAATGAAAACCAATACATATATTTAGAGCCTAAAGACAGTTTAATGTTGCGTTTAAACACATGGGATTTTGATGAATCTTTAGTTTACGCAGGTAAAGGTGCCGAAAGAAACAATATTTTAATAGATATTTTTTTAGAAGATGAGAATGATAGAAGATCTTATTATCTAATTAATAAATTTAAGCCAACCATCTTCAAAAATAAAATAGATTCTATACTTCAAATAAGATTAGACACCTATAATGATTATGTAAAAGATCATACTAAAGAAACAGATAATTATTTTAAACTTTTAAAAATTGCACTTACCTACCCTATTTTTTCTAGAATAGAAAGATACCCCTTAAACCACAGTAAAATAAATAGACACAATAGTTTTATAGAAACAAAAAGTAATTTTTATAACCATAGAAATTATATAGATTTTAATAACGATTCTCTAATGTATTATCCACCATACACAAGATATATAAGAGATTATTTATATAATGTTACATATGCTCTAGGTTATAAACCTATGAAAAATGAATACACTGCTAATTTTACGGTAGACTTATTAAAGTCTATAAACGATAAAATAAGCTCTGAGAACTCTAAAAATGCCTTTTTAAAAAGTACTGTTTTAGAACATTTTTACAAAAAATCTAGCTGTAATTTTAATACAAAAACTTTTGATACCTTTTTTAAATACAGTACCAACGTTAAAGACAAATCGTTGGTTAAAAATATTTTAAATGATGGTGAAGCCATACACAAAGGTGATGAGATTAAAGATTTTCTATTTTATGATTTTACAGAACAACCTATAAACATTCAAGATTTTGTTTTAAACAAAAACTCATTATTGGTTTTTTGGAATGAAGATTATTATTCAAAAGTTTTTTTAAGCACTCGAATCCCTTTTCTTAAAAGGAAATTTCCAGATTTAAATATTGCTATTATAGAAATAGATGGCAATAGCTTAAATAGAATTCCTAATATTGATATAAAAAATCAATATTACATCAATACCAAAAATCTAAAAAATAACTTTTTAACCAGTGGTATGCCAAGAACTATTTTGGTAAACAAAAATGGTATTGTAGAAAATGGCTATGCTTCAATAGCTTCGCAAAACATCTATTATCAGCTAAAACAACTCACTAAAAACAATTAAACAAGTTTAAACTTGCTATCTATTTAATTTGCTGTACCTTTGCACGGTTTTATTTTTGAGATATACTCGAATAAAAATCAAGTCGAAATTATAAATTGATTTGCAGGTGGGCGTTCTGTGAATCTACAAAAACACAGTAATGTCAACATTTTTAGAATTAGGTTTAAAAGCACCTATAAACAATGCATTAACAGATTTAGGTTACGAAAAACCAACTGTTATTCAAGAAAAGGCAATTCCGCAAATTATTTCATCTACAGACGATTTAAAAGCATTTGCACAAACAGGTACCGGTAAAACAGCCGCTTTTAGTTTACCAATATTAGAACTTTTAAATGAAGATAATAGCAATGTACAAGCTATTATTTTATCACCAACAAGAGAACTTGCCGTACAAATTGGTAAAAACATAGAAGATTTTTGTAAATATTTACCAAAAGTAAAAGTAACAACGGTTTATGGTGGTGCTAATATGGATACACAGATTAGATCTTTAAAAAGAGGATCTCAAATTGTAGTAGGTACTCCAGGTAGAACGGTAGATTTAATTAATAGAAGAGCCTTAAAGTTAGGCAATGTACAATGGTTAGTATTAGATGAGGCAGATGAAATGCTTAACATGGGCTTTAAAGATGAGTTGGACAAAGTTTTAGAAGCAACTCCAGAAACCAAACAAACCCTACTATTTTCAGCAACTTTTCCAAGAGAAGTAGAAGCTATTGCAAAAAACTATATGACCAAACCAGTAGAAATTACTTCTGGTGAAAAGAACCAAGGTTCTGATAACGTAAGTCATGAATATTACTCGGTAACAGAAAGAACACGTTACCCAGCATTAAAAAGAATTGCAGATTTAAACCCAGATATTTACGCAATTATTTTCTGTAGAACCAGAAGAGAAACACAAGAAGTTGCAGATAACTTAATAAAAGATGGGTATAGTGCAGATGCTTTACATGGAGATTTATCTCAAGGTCAGAGAGATTCTGTTATGGGTAAGTTTCGTAAAAAAACCATACAAATATTAGTAGCAACAGACGTTGCTGCACGAGGTTTAGATGTTACTGAATTAACGCATGTTTTAAATCATAAATTACCAGATCAAATAGAAAACTATACACATAGAAGTGGTAGAACAGGGAGAGCTGGTAATAAAGGTATTTCTATTGTTTTAGTAAACGGTAAAGAAAAAGGGAAACTAAGAGCAATTGAAAGAATTATTAAAAAGAAATTTGTAGAAACTAAAGTACCTACCGGTAAAGAAATTGTAGAAAATCAGTTGATGAATTTAATTGATAAGGTACAAGCTACAAAAGTTAACGAATCTGAAATTAACGAGTTTTTACCAACTATTTACGAAAAACTTGCCGCTTTAGACAGAGAAGAATTGATTCAGAAATTTGTTTCTTTAGAGTTTAACACCATGTTAGCTTATTATGAAAATGCTAAAGATTTAAACGATTTATCATCTAGAGAAAACTCTAGAGCAAGAGCTACAAATGAAAACATGACTCGTTTCTTTATCAACATTGGTAGAAAAGATAGTTTAAACCCTGCCAAGTTAATTGGCTTAATTAATGACCAAAATATAGGTGATAAAATAGAAATTGGTGCTATTGATATTTTAGATACATTTTCGTTCTTTGAAATAGATAAAAATTTCGAAAACGAAACATTAGCTGCTTTTGGAGAAAATCAACCAGATTTTGACGGACGCTCTGTAAATATAGAAATTACTAAAAAAGAACGTTCTGGTGGTGGAAGAAGACGCGGTAAAAAACCCTTTGGAAAAAAAGATGGAGGATTTGGAAGAAAAAGAAGCTCTGAAGGCTCTTCTGACAGAGGTGGAAGAAAAAGATCTGATAGAAGCTCTAGTGATAGACCTAAAAATTCTGGAGACAGAAAATCTGGTGGTTTTGGTAGAAGACGAAGAGAAAGATAAGTTTTTATAAAAAACTCCTGAAGAAATTCAGGAGTTTTTTTATAATATTAAGCGTTTTGCTTTTTAATTAAATTTAAAGCAGAACCTTCTTTATACCACGCAATTTGAGCATCATTATATGTGTGGTTCACTTTAATAATATCTTTGCTACCATCTGCATGAACAACTTCTATTGTTAAAGGTTTTTCTGGTGCAAACTCATGTAAGTCTAAAAAGTTAAAAGTATCATTTTCTTGAATTAAATCATAATCTGCTTCATTTGCAAAAGTTAAGCCTAACATTCCCTGTTTTTTTAGGTTTGTTTCGTGTATACGTGCAAAAGATTTTACAATTACAGCAGCAACACCTAAGTGTCGTGGTTGCATTGCAGCATGCTCTCTTGAAGAACCTTCACCATAGTTATGATCTCCTACAACAACTGTTTTTACACCTTCTTTTTTATACTCACGCTGTACATCTGGCACCCCACCATATTCACCTGTTAATTGGTTTTTTACAAAATTTGTTTTTTTGTTAAATGCGTTTACTGCACCAATTAAAGTATTGTTTGCAATATTATCTAAGTGCCCTCTAAAACGTAACCATGGACCTGCCATACTAATATGATCTGTTGTACATTTTCCAAAGGCTTTTATTAATAATTTTGCTCCTTTAATTTCTGATCCTAAAGGTGTAAAAGGCTCTAATAATTGCAATCTTTCAGAATCGTTTTTTACAGCAATTTCTACATGACTTCCATCTTCTTCTGGAGCTAAGAAACCATCATCTTTTACTTCAAAACCTTTTGGAGGTAATTCCCATCCTGTTGGTTCATCTAACATTACTTCTTCTCCATTCTCATTGATTAACTTATCAGTCATTGGATTAAAATCTAAACGACCAGCAATAGCTACAGCTGCCACCATTTCTGGGGATGCTACAAAGGCATGTGTATTTGGATTACCATCTGCACGTTTAGCAAAGTTTCTATTAAAAGAGTGAATAATAGAGTTTTTGGGTGCATTTTTTGGATCTGAATATCTAGCCCATTGCCCAATACATGGTCCACAGGCATTTGTAAATATTGTTGCGTCTAATTTTTCAAACACTCCTAAAATACCGTCTCTATCAGCAGTATATCTTACTTTTTCAGAACCTGGGTTGATCCCAAAGTCTGCTTTTGTTTTTAAATTTTTATCAATAGCTTGTTGTGCAATAGAAGATGCTCTTGATAAATCTTCGTAAGAAGAGTTTGTACAAGAACCTATTAATCCCCATTCAACTTTTAATGGCCAATCATTCTCATTTGCCTTTTTAGTCATTTCTGAACCTGCAGCAGTAGACAAATCTGGTGTAAATGGCCCGTTTAAAAGCGGACTTAATTCTGATAAGTTAATTTCTATTACTTGGTCAAAATAGTTTTCTGGATTTTCATACACTTCTGCATCACCTGTTAAATAATCTTTAACTTGGTTTGCTGCATCTGCAACATCATCTCTATCTGTAGCACGTAAATAACGTTCCATAGAATCATCATACCCAAAAGTAGATGTTGTAGCACCTATTTCTGCTCCCATGTTACAAATTGTACCTTTTCCAGTACAAGACATTGATGTTGCTCCAGGACCAAAGTATTCTACAATGGCACCTGTACCGCCTTTTACAGTTAATATATCTGCTACTTTTAAAATAACATCTTTTGGGGCCGTCCAACCAGAAAGTTTACCTGTTAATTTTACACCTATTAATTTGGGAAATTTTAATTCCCAAGGCATACCAGCCATTACATCTACTGCATCTGCACCACCAACACCAATGGCAACCATACCCAAACCACCAGCGTTTACTGTATGAGAGTCTGTACCAATCATCATTCCTCCAGGGAATGCATAATTTTCTAATACTACTTGATGAATAATACCTGCACCTGGTTTCCAAAAACCTAAACCATATTTATTAGATACAGATTCTAAAAAGTTAAAAACCTCGTTACTTGTATTTAACGCAGATTGTAAATCTGTACTGGCACCGTTTTTTGCTTGAATTAAATGATCACAGTGTGTAGTGGTTGGAACCGCAACTTTAGATTTACCAGCTTGCATAAATTGCAATAACGCCATTTGTGCTGTTGCATCTTGTAATGCAATTCTATCTGGTGCAAAATCTACATAATCTTTTCCTCTGGTAAAAACCTTACTTGGATTCCCATCCCAAAGGTGAGAGTACAATATTTTTTCTGCTAAAGTTAAAGGTTTTCCTGTAATTTTTTGTGCTGCATCTACACGTTCTACAACGTTCGCGTAGACTTTTTTAATCATATTAATATCAAAAGCCATATAGTTTGAGTTTTTTTTATTTCTACTCTCTAATTTAAATAAAAAAAATTAGATAACGATTTCTCTTACTAACTTTATCTTATGGCACTATATCTATTTTCTATTAAATTATTATTGTTTGATTTTTAATTTAAAAAAAAAGCTCAAGTAAAACTTGAGCTTAATTATTTTTAAAATTTTTATTATCCGACCAGCTGTTTTTGAGATGGTTTGAATTTGGTTAAAACAATACCATCTACAGCCTTCTCATATTCTTGCATAGTTGGTGTTCTGCCTAAAATTGTAGACAATACAACTACGGGAGTAGATGACAATAGTGATTCTCCTTTTTTCTCTCCAGAATCTTTTACTACTCTACCCTGAAATAAACGTGTTGATGTTGCCATAACTGTATCTCCTGGCTCTGCTTTTTCTTGATTCCCCATGCACAAGTTGCATCCTGGACGTTCTAAGTATAATAAATTTTCATATTTAGTTCTTGCCAATCCTTTTGGAGCTTTATCATCAAATTCAAAACCTGAATATTTTTGTAAGACTTCCCAATCTCCTTCTGCTTTTAGCTCATCAACAATATTGTAGGTTGGAGGGGCCACTACTAAAGGAGCTTTAAATTCTACTTTACCATGTTGAGCTTCAATATTTTTTAGCATTTGAGCTAATATTTTCATATCTCCTTTATGAACCATACAAGAACCTACAAAACCTAAATCTACTTTTTTAGTTCCTCCATAAAAAGATAACGGTCTAATTGTATCGTGTGTATAACGTTTAGAAACGTCATTATTGTTAACATCTGGATCAGCAATCATTGGTTCTGCTATTTCATCTAAATCAATAACAACTTCTGCGTAATATTTAGCATCTGCATCTGGTGTTAACGCTGGTTTAATTCCTGTTTTTAATTCAGTAATTCTAGCATTGGATTTATCTATTAAGCCTTGTAACATTTGTTTTTCATTATCCATTCCTTTTTCAATCATAATTTGTATACGATCTCTGGCAATTTCTAGTGACTCAATTAATGTGTCATCTTCAGAAATACAAATAGATGCTTTTGCTTTCATTTCTGCAGTCCAATCTGTAAATGTAAACGCTTGGTCTGCAGTAAGTGTTCCTAAATGCACTTCAATAATTCTTCCTTGAAAAACATTTTCACCTTTAAACTGCTTTAGCATTTGTTGTTGCGTTGCATGAACTACATCTCTAAAGTCCATAAAACTTCTCATATCTCCCTTAAAAGTAACTTTTACAGACTGAGGAATTGGCATTGTTGCCTCACCAGTTGCTAATGCTAAAGCTACAGTACCCGAGTCTGCCCCAAAAGCAACGCCTTTAGACATACGTGTATGAGAGTCGCCCCCAATGATAATAGCCCAATCATCAATTGTGATATCATTTAAAACTTTGTGAATAACATCTGTCATTGCGTGATAATTTCCTTTTGGATCACGTGCGGTAATTAAGCCAAAGTCATTCATAAATTTCATTAATCTAGGAATGTTTGCTTTTGATTTATCATCCCAAACTGAAGCTGTATGACAACCAGATTGATAACCTGCATCAACAATTGGAGATACCACATTTGCAGCCATCATTTCTAATTCTTGAGAAGTCATTAAACCTGTGGTGTCTTGAGAACCTACAATATTAACTTCTACACGAACATCTGAACCTGCGTGTAATTTTTTTCCTGGAGTGTTACCAACTGCATTTTTGTTGAATATTTTTTCTACAGCAGTTAAACCTTGACCTTCAATAGAAATTTCTTTTGAAGTAGCATATACTTGAGGAATATCTATTCCTAATATTTTACAAGCAATTGTTTGTAGTTTTTTACCAAAAACAACTGCATAAGAGCCACCTGCTTTGATAAATTCCATTTTCTGTGGAGTTAAGGCTGTGGAAATATCTTTTAACGCAACATTATTACTATATAACTTCTTTTCTTTAGTATTAATTGTTAAAACTGTTCCTGTTTCAACTGAATACATTTGCTTTAAAACTGGTTCGCCATCTTTATCTACAATTGTATTTCCTTCTGCATCTTTTTGTTTTACCCAATTTTGTAAGTCTATTCCAATACCACCGGTTACCCCTACTGTGGTTAAGAAAATTGGAGAAATTCCGTTTGTACCTGCAATAACAGGAGCTATGTTAATAAAAGGTACATAAGGGCTAGATTCTACACCTGTCCAAAGTGCAACATTGTTTACACCCGACATTCTAGAGGAGCCTACTCCCATAGTTCCTTTCTCAGCTACTAACATTACTCGCTTATCTGGGTGTTTTTCTTTTAAAGCTAAAAGTTCATTTTGCATATCTTTATTATGCTCAAAAATACATTGACCGTGTAATTCTCTATCAGATCTAGAATGTGCATCTGCCCCTGGAGATAGTAAATCTGTAGAAATATCTCCAACACCTGCTATATAAGTAACCACTTCAATTTCTTCTTCTACTTCTGGAAGTTTTGTAAAAAATTCAGCCTGAGCATAGCTTTCCAATAATTCTTTTGATATTGGACATCCTTTTTTATAAGCGTCTTCTAATCTTTCTATATCAGCTTCGTATAAGAAAACTTGGGTTTTTAAAACCTCTGCAGCTTGTTTCGCTATTTCAATGTCTTTACCTAGTAATACTAAATCTAACAAAACTGTAATTGATGGACCACCTTTCATATGAGATAGTAACTCGAATGCAAATTCAGTTGTAATTTCATCAACTTTAGATTCCCCTAAAATGATTTCTTTTAAAAATTTTGATTTTACACTAGCTGCACTTGTTGTACCTGGTAGTACATTATATATAAAAAAGTTTAGAGAATCTTCTCTATACTGATTATTTATATCTTTTATTTGTGAAATTATGTCGCTTAATAATTCCTGACCATCAATAGGTTTTGGTTGGAGACCTTGCGCTTTACGTTCTTCAATTTCTATAAGGTAGTCTTTGTAAGTATGCATGAGAAAGTTATTTTTTCTAAAAATTTACACCTCTATTTTGGCTAAGGTATAGTGCTTTATTTTTTGGTTAATTTAATTTGACAAAAATACATTTTTTCTAGTAACTTTCAAGTATAATTAAAAGAATGCAAGAATTAATGAATAAAAAAAGAATATTTGAAAATTAACTAAATTTAACTCAAATAAAACCGTCTTTTTTTGCATTTACTTAAAAAAATAATTAAAAAAGTCATTTTACTAACTATGGTAAGTTGTTATCATAATGACTATATAAATTAGAGAGTTTTATTTACTTACTTCATCTAATTTTTTTTAAACGTTGATTAAATTTTACGTGAGAAAATAAATCTTGTTTTAAATCTAAAAAAAACAGAAAATCTAGATCTTGAAGATCCTGAATCAAGATTTTAAATTAAACAATTTACAAATAAAAATTATATAGGTTTACCTCTATTAGAATGGATGAACCTTTGCAAAAAAGAAGAGTTCCCAATTATGAGAAAATGGGTGCGATAATTATTAAACTGTGTATAAATTACATTTTTCTACTTAATAATTTTCGTGTTTTTTTTATAAAAATCAAAATAAAAAAGCAGGCTAATAAGCCGAATTCTGTGTCCTTTAAAAGGTTCTTATCATTTATCTAGTTCTAAAATTACTTTTAGAATCTATCTGCCTACCCTTTAGAATCGAGCGAGAAACTCTCTAACTCTAATTTACATGGCATTGCACCTCATAGAGTTTACCTGGTTTCACTACAGCCTAACTGTACTTGCTTTCTGTTGCACTTGTCCTCAACTTACGTTGGACGGATGTTATCCGCTATGATTCTCTATGGTGTCCGGACTTTCCTACTTATATAATAAGTCGATAAGATAAGCCTGCTTTAATAATATCCAAAATTACAATTTCTTTTTAAAAAAAACCCACTCAATAAATTGAGTGGGAAAAATTGCTATGAAAAAGAAAATGTTGTTAATTGCTTAACAACTTTGCAAATATATAGTATTTATTATTTTAAAAAAAACAAATTCTATTTATTAAATGCATTTAAAATGTTTATTAATATAATACTATGAAAACATGTCTTTTACTTTTTCAAAAAATGATTTATCAGACTTATTTGGTGCTGGTGTAAAGTTTTCATCTTCTAACATATTTTCGAAAAAAGATTTTTGTTCTTTGCTTAATTCTTGTGGTGTCCAAACATTAATATGGATTAAGAAATCTCCTGTACCATATCTTTCTATGCTTGGTAAACCTTTTCCTTTTAATCTTAAAATTTTACCAGATTGTGTACCTGGTTCTATTTTTATTTTTACTTTTCCTGTAACTGTTTCTACTTCTTTACTTGCTCCTAAAACTGCTTCAGAAAAGTTAATATACAAATCGTAATGAATGTTTGTCCCTTCTCTTTTTAAGTTTTCATGTTGAATTTCTTCAATTAAAACTAATAAATCTCCTGCTATAGAGTTTTTACCTGGAGCTTCATTTCCTTTTCCACCAACTTTCAATTGTACACCTTCTGTAACACCTGCAGGTATATTTATAGAAACTGTTTCTTCTTTTACAATTAACCCTTGTATATCTGCACCATTGGGTTTGCTGCTCATAATTTCTCCAGCTCCAGAACAGGTACTACAAGTTGTAGCTGTTTGCATTCTACCCAAAATAGTATTGGTAACACGCATTTGTTGCCCAGAACCATTACAAGTAGTACACGTTTTATATGTTACACCCTCTGCTTGTACTTTTCTTCGAACTTTAACCTTCTTCTCTACGCCTTTTGCAATTTCTTCTAAAGTAAGCTTTACTCGTATTCGCATATTGCTTCCTTTAACTCTGGCTTGACGCTGGCCTCCACCACCACCAAAACCACCAAAACCACCACCAAAGCCACCACCTCCAAAGATGTCTCCAAACTGGCTAAATATGTCATCCATATTCATGCCTCCACCTCCAAAGCCTCCTCCACCTTGAGGACCATCAAAGGCTGCATGACCATACTGATCATATCTTGCTTTTTTGTTTTCGTCGCTTAAAATTTCGTAGGCTTCTGCTGCTAATTTAAATTTCTCTTCAGCAGTTTTATCATCAGGATTTTTATCTGGATGATATTTGATAGCCATTTTCCTATATGCTTTTTTTATTTCTGCCTGAGAAGCAGATTTTGAGATACCTAATATTTCGTAATAATCTTGTTTTGCCATTGTTTTATTTTTTAGTCTTTAGTAATTTAATCGATAGTAAATACTATCGGCTAAAAACGAGAGACTATAGTCTTATTGTCCTATTACCACTTTTGGATAACGAATAATTTTATCTCCTAACTTGTATCCTTTTTCTACACAATCTATAATTTTACCTTTCATATCTTCTGTAGTTGCAGGTATTTGTGTAATTGCTTCGTGAATTTCTGCATCAAAAACATCGCCAGCTTCGGTTTCTATTTTAGACAACCCTTTTTGCTCTAAAGTGTTGTAAAATTTATTATAAATTAACAATACACCTTTTTTTAATTCTTCTGATTCTTTGTCTTCTTTAATATGTGACAAGGCACGTTCAAAATCATCTATAACTGGCAGTAAAGATGTCATAACTTCTTGTCCTGCTGTCTTAAAAAGCTCTATTCTTTCTTTAGTGGTTCTTTTTTTATAATTTTCAAACTCTGCAAATAGACGTAAAAACTTGTCTTTTTCTGTTTGAAGAAGCTCTTCTGCTGTTGGTTCTTCTTTTACAACCTCTGGTTCAACCTCTTGATTTTGTTCAACTTGCAAAGTTTCTTGCTCATTTTTTATTTCTTCTTCTTGTATCTTTTCTTTCTTACTCATTTCTTTGTAATCATTAAATTATCTACCAATAATTGGCAAAAATGTTGCCAACAAAAAAATAGTGTCAAACTGACACTATTTTATATTTTTATATTTGAACTTCCGCCCAATTTTCGCCTGATTTTATACGATGTATTTGTGTATCTGAAACACCAAACCGTTTAGCAATCATTGTAATTCTATTATTTTTATTTTGAAGTTGGCGCTTAATAATTTTTACTTTACCAACAGATAGTTTCCCATAAGTTATACTTTTACGAGATTCTATAAACTTTGGATTTTTAAATTGATGTAATTCTTTTTCTCTTTTTGTAGCCCATTTTAAATTTTCTAAAGTATTATCTTTTTTATCATAGTTTAAGTGAATCACAAAAACTTGCGCTTCATTTTCTTTTTTTAAAAAATGTTGTGCTACTAATTTATGTATATATCTTGCTGTATTTTTTCCATTTACTTTTTGTTTTAAAGAAATAGTTGCATAACCATTTGTATAGTTTTCATTTTTTAAAAACTCTTTATTTTCATCTTTACAATTAATTATTCTTCCGTAGTTGGAAATTTTAAATTTTTCTTTTTCAGAAATTTTTTCATCGAATTGAATGTTTTTCCATTCTTCATTCCATAAATTTCTTATCATTTTTAAAATATTTTGGTTTATAAAATATTTTACTTTTTCATATATTTTTTTTTAGATATTTATTACTAATCTTCAATACGTTCTATTTTTGCACCAATAGATTTTAAGCGAGCTTCTATATTTTCGTAACCTCTATCTATTTGCTCTATATTATTAATAATGGAGGTTCCTTTTGCTGAAAGCGCTGCAATTAATAAAGAAATACCTGCTCTAATATCTGGAGAGGTCATTTTAGTTGCTTTTAATTGCGATTGAAAATTGTGCCCAATTACAGTGGCTCTATGTGGATCGCACAAAATAACTTTTGCGCCCATGTCTATTAATTTATCAACGAAAAACAAACGACTTTCGAACATTTTTTGATGTATTAAAACAGTACCTTTTGCTTGTGTTGCTATTACTAAAACAATACTTAACAAATCTGGTGTAAAACCTGGCCAAGGTGCATCTGCTACTGTTAAAACGGAACCATCTATGTAATTTTGTATTTCATAAGATTCTTGTTCTGGTATGTAAATATCGTCTCCTTTTTTTTCTAAAGTGATGCCTAATTTTCTAAATACGTTGGGTATTTGTCCAAGGTTTTCCCACGAAACGTTTTTTATAGTAAGTTCTGATTGTGTCATAACTGCAACACCAATCCAAGAACCAATTTCTATCATATCTGGTAAAACTGAATGCACACAACCACCTAAAGCATCTACACCTTCTATAATTAATAAATTTGAACCAACACCACTAATTTTTGCACCCATTGCATTCAACATTTTACATAATTGTTGAATGTAAGGCTCGCATGCTGCATTGTAAATTTTGGTAGTGCCTTCTGCCAAAACTGCTGCCATTAAAATATTGGCGGTTCCTGTTACAGAAGCTTCATCTAACAACATATCTACACCTTGTAATTGGTCTGCTTCTACTCCATAAAAAGATTCTTCTTTATTGTATCTAAACTTGGCACCTAATTTGATAAAACCTTCAAAATGTGTATCTAAACGTCTACGACCAATCTTGTCTCCTCCTGGTCTTGGTATGTATCCTTTACCAAAACGTGCTAAAAGTGGGCCAACAATCATAATAGAACCTCTTAAAGAGCTACCATCTCTTTTAAAATCTGCTGATTCTAAATACTTTAAATTAATGTTATCTGCCTGAAAAGAATAAGAGTTTATTGATAGTTTTTCTACTTTAACTCCTAATTCACCCAGAATAAAGATTAGTTTATTTACATCTATAATATCTGGTACATTGTTTACAATAACTTTTTCTGGTGTTAATAAAACTGCACAAAGGATTTGTAAAACTTCATTTTTTGCTCCTTGCGGTGTTATTGTTCCCTTTAATTTATGCCCACCTTCTATTTTAAATGACGCCATAGACTAGTATCTTTTTCTGTTTTTGTTATTGTGTTGTTTTTTATGATTTTTAGAATTATTCTGTCCTTGAGTATTTCTTTTTCTTAACAAGTTTTTACTGTCAGATAATTCTTCTTCAGAGTTTCTTAAATCTAATTTACCATCAGATAAATCATATAAATGATTAAAAATTACAGCATCATCTACTGTGTCTTTGTTCCAATTTAAATAACATTTTTTCATGTGATTTGCTATGGTATACACCAATGCTTCTTTTTTATCATCATCTTCCCAACTTAGAGCAACATCTATCATTGTTTGAATATTGTTCCCATAATAACGATATTTAGAAGCGTATTTTGGATAAGGCAATCGCTCTGGCTTTTCTTGTAATTCTTCTCTTGAAGGAATTGGATAAGGTGACTTGGCATCTAATTTAAAATCTGACATAATGTATAATTGATCCCAAAGTTTGTGCTTAAAATCTGGCACATCACGCAAGTGTGGTTGTAAATTACCCATTACATCTACAATGGCTTTTGCCATTTTATTACGCTCTTCTGCATCTGCCAAAGCTACACAATGGTCTACCATTTTTTGGATGTGTCTTCCATATTCTGGAATGATCATTAATGGTCTTTCTGAATTATATTCTAAGTCGTATGTCATTTATTTATTTTTTGAAGTATGTTTTATTTATTAAAATTTAATAAATAAGGTCTTTACTGTGCAAGATTAGACTTGTTTGTATATGATAGTTTTATAAGTTGCAAAATAGCAATTTATTTTAGTTTTACTAACGATTTTTAACCAATAATTTTCAATTTTACAAATCGTAGTAATAAATTCTTTTTTCCTGCTGTACTAAATTTAATCAGCGCTTTTTTATCAGGTCCTTTTCCCTCTAAAGAAAGTACCTCACCTCTACCAAAACGTTCGTGTTCTATTATATTACCCACAGCAATCTTATTGTCGAACAAATTAGATTTTGATTTTGTTTCTGATACCTTTTTTAAATTTTTAGGAATAATGACTTCTTTCTTTTTAGCCATATCTCGCTCCATTTTTTTTCGCTGAATTGGCTTTTGAAAACGGATTCCTTTTGGAGCATCATCAAAAATACTTTTGTCTACAAACCTATTTATAGAAGGTTCTGGCACTTTTGGGGTGATGTAATATAGAAATTGATCGTCTATTTCTTCTAAAAATCTACTAGGTTCTGCATCTACCAATTTACCCCATCTGTAACGTGTTTGTGCATAGGTTAAATAAGCTGCTTTTTCTGCTCTAGTTAAGGCCACGTAAAACAACCTACGCTCTTCTTCTAGCTCGCTTCTGGTGTTCATACTCATGGCAGAGGGAAACAAATTTTCTTCTAAACCAACAATGTAAACGTACAAATATTCTAATCCTTTAGATTGATGAATAGTCATTAAAGAAACGCTTGGTTTCTCATTATCTTTTTTTGCATCAAAATCTGTTGCTAAAGCCACATCTTCTAAAAAAGATGTTAAAGAAGCATCTTCGCCTTGCTCTATTTTATCTGTAATAAAATCTTTAATTCCGTTTAAAAGCTCTTGTACATTTTCTACTTTACTTACAGTTTCTGGTGTACCATCTTTTTCTAAGTCTTTTATTAATTGGGTTTGTTTTACTACAATTTCTGCAATTTCAAAAGCATTTTTGGTTTTAGCTTCTATTTGCAAGCGTAAAATCATATTCATAAAATTCTGTAACTTATTTTTGGTACCAGAATTTATTTTTAAATCTATTTTATCGATATATTTTATAATATCGAAAATTGATTTTTTATAATGGTTTGCTGCAATGGTTAGCTTATCTATGGTTGTTACACCAATACCACGTGCAGGATAATTGATAATTCTTTTTAAGGCTTCTTCGTCATTTGGGTTGATCAAAATGCGTAAATAAGATAAAATATCTTTGATTTCTTTACGCTGATAAAATGAAATTCCTCCGTAAATTTTATAGTCGATATTTTTTTTCCTTAAAGCATCTTCTATGGCTCTAGATTGTGAATTGGTTCTGTACAATACACAAAAGTTTTCTGGTGTTAACTGATGGTTCATCATGTTTTCCCAAATAGACTGTGCTACAAAACGCCCTTCTTCTCCATCTGAAATAGTACGCATTACATTTATAGAATCTCCAGCATCATTAGACGTCCAAACTTCTTTATCTAACTTTGTTTTATTTTTTGCTATAACTGAGTTTGCAGCGTTTACAATATTACTGGTTGATCTATAATTTTGTTCTAATTTAAAGGTTTTTACATCTGGATAATCTTTCTGAAAATTTAAGATATTTTGGATATTTGCTCCTCTAAAACTATAAATACTCTGAGAATCATCACCTACCACACAAATATTTTGAAAACGGTCTGCTAAAGCTCTTACAATGATATATTGTGAATGGTTTGTATCTTGATACTCATCTACCATAATATATCGAAATCTATCTTGATATTTTGCTAAAACGTCTGGAAAACGAGCCAACAATTCGTTGGTTCTTAATAACAAATCATCAAAATCCATTGCACCTGCCTTAAAACACCTATCTACATATTCTTTGTAAATATCGCCTACTTTTGGCCTGCTTGCATGCATATCTGCTTCTTGCAAATCAGAATTATTAAAATACGCTCTAACCGTAATTAAGCTGTTTTTAAAGGATGAAATTCGCCCTAAAATTTGTTTGGCTTTGTAACGTTCTTTGTCCAACCCCATTTCTTTGATAATAGAAGAAATCAAACGAACAGAGTCTTGCGTATCGTAAATTGTAAAATTAGAGGGAAAACCTAATTTATCTGCTTCTGAACGTAAAATACGTGCAAAAACCGAGTGAAATGTTCCCATCCAAAGGTTTTTGGCCTCACTAACCCCAACAACACCTGCAATTCTTTCTTTCATTTCTCTTGCAGCTTTGTTGGTAAACGTAAGCGATAAAATGTTAAACGAATCTACTCCTTGTTGCATTAAATGGGCTATTCTATAAGTTAAAACCCTTGTTTTACCAGAACCTGCACCCGCAATAATTATCATGGGGCCGTCTTTTTGCAAGACTGCCATTTTTTGTGCTTCGTTTAAAGAATCTAAATAATTACTCAAAGAAATATTTTTTATGAAGTATTTTAAAGTGTGAAATTAACCAAACTTATCGTTTTTTTAAAGAAGATTTTTAGTTTTTATTCACAAATTATCATCAGTAAATTCGACTTAATATCCGAACTTTACCAAGTTCGTCTTAAAACCCGAATTTACAAGTATTCGTTTTAAAACCCGAATTATTTGAATATTTATGAGCAAAAAGTTATATTTACAAAAAAAAATAAATGACAAGTATTCTTACAGGAGATATTATCAACTCAAGAAAAGTTGATTCAGATAAGTGGTTACCTATGCTAAAATCTGCCTTTAATAGTATTGGAAAAACTCCGAAAACTTGGGAAATATTTAGGGGAGATAGTTTTCAAATTGAGATAGAAGAAGCAGAAAATGGATTGTTTTTTGCAATAAAATTAAAAGCTATTTTAAAACAAATAAAAAATTTAGATGTTCGAATCGCTATTGGTATTGGTAAAAAAAACAATAACTATAAAAATATAACTGAAGGAAATGGAGAAGCTTTTATTTTAAGCGGAAAAGCATTTGACTCTATAATAAAAAAACAAAATTTAGCTATTTTAACTGATGATGAACAATTTAATGAAATAATGAATAGTACACTTGCTTTAGCGTTATTAACTATGGATAATTGGACAACAAACTCTGCGGAATTTGCTGTAAAATACTTAAACAAAAAAGAAACTCTCCAAAAAACAATAGCTAAAGAGTTAAATATTTCAGAAAGTAGCGCAAGTGAAAGAAGAAAAAGGGCTGGGCTTGATGAAATTCTAAGATTAGAAAAAATATATCATAATATGGTAACACATAAAAAAATAAATGGATGGTATTCTTTTTAAAAATTTTACTAGCACATTTTTTAGGAGATTTTACATTTCAACCCTATAAATGGGTAAAAGAGAAAGAAAAGAAGAAGATAAAATCTGTAGAGCTATACGTACGTATTGGTATACATTTCTTGTTGTTATTTATTTTTATCGGTTTTGATATTCAAAAATACTGGTTAGGCGTATTTGTAATTGTTGGTTCTCATTATTTGATTGACCTTTTAAAACTCTACCTTCAGAAGAACAAAATAAATCGTACTTTATTTTTTATAGACCAAATTGCTCATATTTTAGTTTTAGTAATTATTACAAATTATTATCATCCGTTTATAATTTCTTTAGATAAAATCATCAATGAAAAAACACTACTACTATTAATTTCTATTGTTTTATTGGTTAGTGTATCATCTATCATAATAAAAATAATTATTACACAATGGAATCCTGAAAGCAAGAAAGAAAACGACGATTCTTTAGCAAAATCAGGACGTTATATTGGTATTTTAGAACGTTTATTTGTGTTTGTTTTTGTAATTACCAATCATTGGGAAGCCATTGGTTTTTTACTAGCAGCAAAATCGGTTTTTAGATTTGGAGATTTAAGCTCTTCTAAAGATAGAAAACTAACAGAATACATTTTAATTGGTACTTTATTAAGTTTTGGTTTTGCCATTTTAATAGGAGTCTTATACCGATATTTAGCAACATTAATATAAATTATGGAAGATAAAATTTTAGAAAGTTTCGCTTATATTTTACCAGCTGCAATAACGGGTTTTGTAGCTTATTATATGTTTAACGGTTTTTTAAATAATACTGTAAAAGAAAAAAAATTAGCTTTGTTCGCACAACAAAAAAAAGAATCTTTACCTATAAAACTACAAGCTTATGAGCGTTTAATGTTGTTTTGTGAGCGTATAAACCCTGTAAAAATGCTCATGCGAATTCAGCCAATTTCTACCAATACAAAAGATTATTTAGAATTGCTAATTGCAAACATCAATCAAGAATTTGAACACAATTTAGTACAGCAAATTTACATTTCTGATGAAACTTGGACAGCCATTTATGCAGCAAAAAATGCGGTTATAAATAAATTAAAAAAGGTTGCAGAAAATGCATCCTATGCTAAGGATTTAAGAGAAAACGTGTTGATTGACTATTCTAAATCTTCACCACCAACAGAAACTGCTATAGTGTTTATAAAAAAAGAAGTGAGAAAATTATTATAACTAAAAAGCCTTCTTTCTTTAAGAGAAGGCTTTTCTATTTATGAGAATTCTAATAAAACGGGATATTATTTTTCTTTTTAAGTGTATTTTCTGCTGAATTAAAATTGCAGCCTAATGCCCACTTTGTAATTTCTACCTCTTGTAGAATAGCCTAAAACATCATTATAATCTTCATTTAATAAATTTGTAAAAGCGGTAAAAAAAGTAACTGTACCATGCAATATTTTATAATTTGCCATAACATCTAAAACTTGATACTTTTTTAAAATTACATCTTCATCTGCATTTCCAAAAGAGCCATATCTATCAAAAAAAGTTCTTTTACCGACATTTCTGTAACTAAAATTTAAAAATGCGTTTTTAAAAGGAGTTACATCTAACCCTACCACTAATTTATTAGCAGGTATATAATCATCAAAATCTTCAAATTCATCTTTATTAATAAAAGTATAAGAGGCGTTTACAGATAAGAAAGCTGTTGGTACAACTTTAGTGCTAACTTCTAGTCCATTCGCATTTGTAGATCCATTTGCATATTTAAAAGTAGTAGTATCAAAAATTATGGCATCATTTTCTTCTCTTTTAAAATAAACAGCATTTAACTGCAGCCAATCTTGATAATTCATATCAAAACCAGCTTCAAAAGTTTCATTAGTTTCTGGTTTTAAATCAATATTACCTGCAAAACCATCGAACAATTGATACAAACTAGGTGCTATAAATGCTGTACTGTAAGAGGTTAATAATTTTATATTGGTGTTTTCACTTTTTAAAACAGTGTACGCTATATTACCATCATACACTAATTGATTCCCATAAACATGATGCATATTGTAACGTAAACCTGCATTAAAACTAGCTCCAAAATCGGTAATAAAGACGACACTTGCGTAAGGGTCTAGCGTATTAAAATTAGCTACTTTCTTATTTATTATTGCAAATGGTGTTGTTGTATTATTGCTATGTTCTTGGTAATTAATACCTGCAATAAGTTGTAAACTTTTAGAGAATTCGTATTTATTTACCAAATCTAAATGTACACTTCTACCTTTAAAATTATAAAAATCTAAAGTACCTGCAAAAGCATTAAACTGATCGAAGTTTCTATCTACAGTATTTACAGAAGCTAACAAATACAATTGACCATTTTTGTATGTAAACGTAGGTTTTACACCAAACCTAAACTGTTGGTTATCGCCATTATTTACAGGGTTATCTAAAAAAAAACTTGCATCAAAATCGTATTTAAAATCATCAAAATTTAAAAAAGTTTCTATTTTTAAATTTTTATGAATGTGATACCCTAACTTAAGAAGTGTGTTTTTAGAATAAAAGGCATCGTCTTCAAAAATAGCATTGGTTTTACTTACAGCAGATGACATGCCATTTACACCTGTTAAACTAAAAGATGCTAAAAAATTAAATTTACCAACACTACCATTTATGTTAATATTTTGATTTCTATCTGATAAAGTACTTTTTGATGTATTTGCCGTATTATTGGTTCCTAAACTAGTTTCAAAAGAACCAGATATATTGTTTTTAGAAGCTTTTTTTAAGACGATATTAATTACAGCAGTTGCGGCTCCAGAACCATATAAAGTTGACGAGGCTCCTTTTAAAATCTCTATACTTTCTATTTGGTTTACGGCTAATAAACGCAAATCAAATTCTTGATTAATAGCAGATTGATCTGTTACTGGAACACCATCAATTAATACCAAAACCTGCCTGCTTCTACCACCTCTAATATTGATGCTTCTAGGTTCTGTTGGGTTGGTATTTACACCTCTAACATCTATGCCAGCAATGGTGTTAAGAATTTCTATAACAGATTTACCTGCATTTTGCTGTAGTTCTTTTTGTGTAATTTTATGAATTACTTTACCTGTATTTTCTTTTTTTAAAGTAAACTTAGTTGCTGTAACTACAATTTCTTTTAGAGTTTCTACACGTTCTTTTTGCAGTTTTTTTTGTGCAAAAAGATTTGTATTGACAAGATTACATACCAATACACTAACAATTAGTAATTGTTTTTTCATTTTTTTAATAAATTTGATTTACATTAAATCAGGTAAATTTCGTGCACAGAAATATATTATAGTACATAAACTTTTATCCCGAAAGTTTTTTTACTGTTGACTATTGGCAGGTCTCCTGACTTGTTTTTATGTTGCTAGCCTTCCCATTTTTCTGAACTCAATCATTTTAAACAGTGGCAATAGTGTTAACAACATCCTCTAAAGAGGTACTGAAATCTATTTGTTTTTAACAAACAACATTCAGTTTTAACTTACAGTTGCGGGTACAGTTCTGGATTTTAACCAGATTCCCTTTTAATTTAATGCAGTAGATTACTACATTAAAACCAAAAATCGTAACAAATATATATGTATTCTTATAAATAATCTAACATAATCTTTCTTAAAATTTATATCTTTAAACTCTAATATTTTTATACAATTATGAGGATAGAAAACGACCTAAAACTAGGTTTTAAAAATATAATGATTCGTCCAAAACGCTCTACATTAAAATCGCGTTCGCAAGTAAATATAGAAAGAGAATTTACTTTTTTACATAGTGACCTTGTTGGTAAAGAAACACCAAATATGGCTGTAAATATTGATACTGTTGAGACTTTTGAAATGGCTAAAGCTCTTTTTTAAAAAAAGTTATTTGCATCAAATCACAAGCATTTTTCTTTAGAAGCATAAAAGAATTTGCAAGTAAGCATCAAAAAATGTTTTAAAAAACATAGTTGTTAGCAAAGGCACAGGAAAAAAATGAGAAAAAGAGAACCACATTTTACCGAACTTACAAAAATTAAACAGAAGAATGATTTTTATAAGAGTTCAAAAACAAGAAAACCAAACATATTCTAAATGAAAAAAAACAACATAAGTTTCTTTTTAATGTTGCTTTTCATATTCTTTTCTTGTAAAAAAGAAGTGATAAAAAAAGATACAAATTCCAGGCAAAAAAGTAGTATTAAGTATGCAGAAGGTTTTGATATTATTGAAGAAAATGGCGTAAAAAAATTAATAATTAAAGCTGCATATCAAAATTCTAAAGAAGTTTTTGAGTATAGTATCATTCAAAGAAGAAAGAATACTATTGCTAATAAAAATAACAAAACTATTGAAGTTCCTGTAAAACACTTTGTGACGACTTCCACAACACATATTCCAATGATTGAATTATTAGATGAAGAAAATGCTATTATTGGTTTTCCAAATGCTACATATATTTCATCCGAAAAAACAAGAGCTTTAATAGATAAAGGTAACATTGTAGAAATTGGCAAAGAATCTTCTTTAAATACAGAGATATTATTGCATTTACAGCCAGAGTTAGTGGTTGGCTATAGTGTTGCTTCTGCAGATAAAAGTTTATCAACCTTAAAAAAAGCAGGCATTAAAGTTATTTATAATGGAGATTGGTTGGAAGAAACACCTTTAGGTAGAGCTGAATGGATTAAATTTTTTGGAGTTTTGTTTGATAAGGAGCAACAAGCTGATAGTATTTTTAACGTAATTGAAACTAATTATTTAGAAGCTAAAAAAATTGCTCTAAAAGCAACTAAAAAACCAACCATTTTATCGGGTGCCATTATGAGTAAAGATATTTGGAATTTACCTGCTGGAAACAGTTTTGTGGCTACCTTTTTAAAAGATGCAAATGTTGATTATTTATGGAAAAAAACAGAAGGAAAAGGAAGTTTATCACTAAGTTTTGAAAGCGTTTTTGACAAGGCACAAAATGCTGATTTTTGGATAGCTCCAGGTTATTTTTCTACCCAAAAACAACTGGTAAATAATAATTCTTTGTACGCTAAATTTAATGCTTTTAAAAATGATAAAATTTATACACCGACCACCAAAAAAGGAATTACAGGGGGTGTTATTTATTATGAATTAGCACCTACAAGACCCGATTTTGTTTTAAAAGATATTATTAAAATTACAAATCCTGATTTGTTACCAAATTACAAATTAACTTTCTTTGAAAAGATGAATTAATTGTAAACATCTCTTATTTTATCTTAAAATAACTTCTGTTGATTTTCATCATCTCTCTTTTTTTCTGCTGCTTTCTTTTTGGTAATTGATTTTTGCAAGGCAATACGTGCTTTTTCTTCTGCAGATAGTTCTTCTAAAATAGCTTTTTTAGTGGCAACCTCTTCAATTTCTATGGGAAGTTTATTCTCTGCAACCTCTTCATCAATCACTTCTGTTTCTTTATAATCAACCTCATTTTCTTCTTTGTAAGCTAAAGGTTCTAGAAGGTTTACATTTTTAATTTTATCTGTAGTTAACTGGTTTCCTAAAGCTTTAATACCTTTTACAGTTATAAACTCCTCAAAATTAACTTCTTCATTATCTAAACTACGTTTAGAAAATTGTATTTCTGCAACAGGTCTATAATCGGTTGCTACAATTTCTAACTGAGATTTTGGATGATCAGAAATAAACTCTTCTTCTTTTTCTGGGTTTTCTATTAAAAAACGTTTTACATAATAACGTTCTTTTTCACCATCATAATAAATAGCAGAAATCGGTTTTTGAGGTTTCCATTTTTCTAATACAATCATATCATCTTCAAAATGCATTGCCAAATCTGGTTTTACTGCTTTTGCCTTTCCACTTTGTGTGATAATTAATAATTTATCATCTGCTCTAAACTCACCCAACAATTCGCCTCTATGATCCACATTTAAACGCTGTACAGCGTCATCAAACCAAATTTTACGTGGTTTTAAAGTGGATACTCCAGCTTCTTTAAATTCTACTTTTTTAATGGCATATTTGGTAATTGTATTTCCTCGAACTCCACGTCCTTTTACTGTTAAATCAGCAAAATCGACATCCCATTTTAATTTTTTAACACTACCAACAGAACGTAAATTAATAGTTACAACTTCTGCTTCACCATTTGGATTTGCTGTAAAATAATGTACAACAGAGCCTTTTTTACCATTGGTTAAATCGTATTCTTTGTCTCTAGTTACAGATGTTACATTAAAACGTTTCATGTAAGAAGGTCCTTTTAAACCATCTCTGTACATCATATTATAAACAGTACGTTTGTCTTTCTTTTTAAAGACAGCCACATGTATAATATCTTTACCAACAAAGGTTTTAGAGTCTACTTTTGTCACCATCATTTGACCATCTTTTCTAAAAATAATAATGTCATCAATATCTGAACAATCTGTAATAAATTCGTCTCTTTTTAAAGAAGTACCAATAAACCCTTCTGCTCTATTTACATAGAGTTTTGCATTGTTCATGGCTACTTTTGAAGCTACAATATCATCAAAAATTCTAATTTCTGTTTTGCGTTCTTTGCCTTTGCCATATTTTTCTTTTAAGTTTTTAAAGTAATCAATAGCAAACTCAATTAAATTGGCTAAATTATTTTTAACTGCTGCAATTTTGTCTTCTAAACTTTCTATAAATTGCTTGGCTTTGTCAATATCAAATTTTGATATTTTTTTAATTCTAATTTCTGTTAAACGTACAATATCTTCTTCTGTAATAGGACGTTTTAAATGCTTTATATGTGGTTGTAAACCTTTGTCAATGGCAGCAATTACACCTTCCCAAGTTTCTTCTTCTTCAATATCTCTATAAATTCTATTTTCTATAAAAATACGTTCTAAAGAAGAGAAATGCCATTGCTCTTCCAATTCATTTAACTGAATTTCTAGTTCACGTTTTAACAACTCAACTGTTAAGTCTGTTGAGTGTTTTAAAAGCTCAGAAACTCCTAAAAAAACAGGTTTATTATCTTCAATAGTACAACATAAAGGCGAAATAGAAGTTTCACAATTTGTAAATGCATATAATGCATCTATACTTTTATCTGGCGAAACATTGGGTGGTAAATGCACCAAAATTTCTACCTCTGCTGCAGTATTGTCTTCAATCTTTTTTATTTTAATTTTACCTTTATCATTGGCTTTTAAAATACTGTCTATTAAAGATTGTGTTGTGGTAGAAAACGGAATTTCATTAATAACCAACGTTTTTTTATCTAGCTGAGAAATTTTTGCACGAATACGTACTTTTCCTCCACGTTTTCCATCATTATAATTGGTAAAATCTGCAATTCCACCTGTTAAAAAATCAGGTACAATTTTAAAACTTCTGCCTTTTAAATATTTTATAGATGCATCTATTAATTCTACAAAATTGTGTGGTAATATTTTAGTTGATAAACCTACTGCGATTCCTTCTGCACCTTGTGCTAGTAATAATGGGAATTTTACGGGTAAATCTATAGGTTCTTTTCTACGACCATCGTAAGACAATTTCCACTCTGTGGTTTTTGGATTAAACACCACATCTAAAGCAAATTTAGACAAACGCGCTTCTATATATCTTGATGCTGCAGCTCTATCTCCTGTTAAGATATTACCCCAGTTTCCTTGCATGTCTATTAGCAATTCTTTCTGCCCCATTTGCACCATTGCATCTGCAATAGAAGCATCTCCATGAGGATGATACTGCATGGTATGCCCAACAATATTAGCTACTTTGTTGTAACGTCCATCATCCAAATCTTTCATAGAATGCATAATTCTTCGCTGTACAGGCTTTAAACCATCTTCTAAAGACGGAACTGCTCTTTCTAAAATTACATACGAAGCGTAGTCTAAAAACCACTCTTTGTACATTCCTGTAACTTTAGTAATAGTTTCCTCTTGAGAATTTTCTCCTTGATTTGTTAATTCTTCTTCGTGTTCGTTTTCGTTTATTTCTTCACTCATAAAAAACGTTAAATCGTTTAATTGTGTTTTTTTTATTTTGGCGTTTCCTAAAGGTCGGGCTTTACGTTACAATCTTTTTATTTTGTTCTCGATACTTTTTTTTTCATACTTCACAAAAAAACTCGAACTGACAATAAAAAGGATTTCCACTTCAATCCCTAACGCAAGTTTACTTATTAACTTTATTTTTGATATAACCTATTTGATTTCTCTTTGGCGGACTTTCCTTTTTCTCAATTAATTCATCTAAATAAGAAAATACCAATTCTATATTTTTATCGTGATTCGTTAGTTTCTTTTTTATGTCTTCAATTTCTAATCGTAAACTTAAATTATCACTCAACAAATCTCTCATTTTTGTAAATATTCTAATAATTTTAATATTTACAGCAATTGCTCTATCACTTCTCAGCACACTTGACAACATTGCCACTCCTTGTTCTGTAAATGCCATTGGTGCATAACGTAAACCCATTTTATCAGAATTGGAGGTCACAAATTGTGACCTCCAATTTTCAAATTCAATTTTTGTCAACTCAAACATAAAATCATCTGGAAAACGATTTATATTTCTTTTTACTGCTTGTTTTAAAACTTTAGTTTCTACTTGATATAATTCTGCCAAATCTCTATCTAACATTACTTTTTGATTACGAATCAAATAGATTTTATTAGATATTATTTCATTTGGAATTATTAATTTTTCTTCTTCTTTCATTTTTAGTAAACTTGAGGTTGCAAATTGCGAACTCTAATTTTATCCTAAAGAACTTACAGGTTTTAAAAACCTGTGAGGTCTGAATCTAATCTTCTACATAATCTAATTCAACTTTTAAATTATTAATGATAAATTTTTGTCTATCAGGAGTGTTTTTACCCATATAAAACTCTAACATTTGCTCTATAGACATTTCTTTATCTAACATTACTGGGTCTAAACGAATATCATCACCAATAAAATGGACAAATTCGTTTGGAGAAATTTCACCCAAACCTTTAAATCGAGTAATTTCTGGCTTGCCTCTTAACTTTTCTATAGCTTCTCTTTTTTCATCATCCGAATAACAATAAAACGTATGCTTTTTGTTACGCACTCTAAATAAAGGTGTTTCTAAAATATATAAATGCCCTTCTTTAATCAATTCTGGAAAAAACTGTAAGAAAAATGTAATTAATAATAACCGAATATGCATACCATCAACATCTGCATCTGTTGCAATTACAATGTTGTTGTAACGCAAATCTTCTAAACCATCTTCTATATTTAATGCAGCCTGCAATAAATTAAATTCCTCATTTTCGTACACTATTTTTTTACTCAATCCATAAGAATTTAAAGGCTTTCCCTTTAAACTAAACACAGCTTGTGTGTTTACATTTCTTGATTTTGTAATTGACCCAGAAGCAGAATCACCTTCTGTAATAAACAAAGTAGTTTCTAAATGTGCTTCTTTTTTGGTATCCCCTAAATGGATTCTACAATCTCGTAGTTTTTTGTTGTGTAAGCTGGCTTTTTTAGCTCTATCTCTTGCTAATTTTCGAATTCCAGAAAGTTCTTTACGCTCTTTTTCTGCTTGTAAAATTTTCTTTTGTAATTTGTCTGCAACCTCTGTGTTTTTATGTAAGTAGTTGTCTAAGTGTGTTTTAACAAAATCATTGATATACGTTCTAACTGTTGGTAAATCTCCACCCATTTCTGTAGAACCTAATTTGGTTTTAGTTTGACTTTCAAAAACAGGTTCCATTACCTTTATTGCTATGGCAGAAATGATTGATTTACGCACATCTGAGGCTTCGAAGTTTTTACCAAAAAAATCGCGAATCGTTTTAACAATAGCCTCTCTAAATGCAGATTGGTGTGTACCCCCTTGTGTAGTATGTTGTCCGTTTACAAAAGAGTGATATTCTTCTGAATACTGTGTTTTACTGTGAGTAATTGCAACTTCAATATCATCTCCTTTTAAGTGAATTATTGGATACAACATATCATCTTTGTTGTTATTATCTTCTAATAAATCTTTTAATCCGTTTTCAGAAAAGTATTTTTCTCCATTAAAAATAATGGTTAAACCAGGATTTAAATACACATAATTCTTCAACATTTTAGAAACATATTCTTTTCTAAATTTGTAGTTTTTAAAAATGGTTTCATCTGGGATAAACTGAACTTTGGTACCTTTTCTTCGAGAGGTTTCTTCTAAAAACTCTTGCTCTCCTAAATTACCTTGGCTAAATTCTGCAGAAGCAGATTTACCTTCACGTGTAGACTCTACCCTAAAATAAGACGAAAGTGCATTTACAGCTTTGGTACCCACCCCATTTAAACCTACAGATTTTTTAAAGGCTTTAGAGTCGTATTTACCACCAGTATTCATTTTAGAAACTACGTCTACTACTTTTCCTAGCGGAATACCACGACCATAATCGCGAACTGTAACTTTGCTACCTTGTATAGAAATTTCTATGGTTTTACCTGCCCCCATCACATACTCGTCAATAGAGTTATCTAAAACCTCTTTTACCAAAATATAAATACCATCGTCTGCAGAAGAACCATCTCCTAACTTACCAATGTACATTCCTGGACGCATTCTAATATGCTCTTTCCAATCTAAAGATCTAATATTATCTTCTGTATATTTTGTTTCCTGACTCATAAAAAACGTTTACAACTTTTAGGTTTGAAGTACTTGTAAAAATAGGGTTTCACAACAAAAAATAAAATAACAAAAACAATTAGTTATCAACAGGATTTCAACGAAAAAAAAACCGTTTGTTATTTTACATATTACCTAAAATATATAGTCTATTACTTTTACAAAATTCACAATAAAAAACAATATGTTATATTTTTAAACAAATGATTTAGAACTAAACATTTTAACTACTTTTGACAAAAATAAACAACAAAATATCGTGGAAAACTCGCAACTTTTAGAATTAGCAAATAAATACGGAAGTCCCTTATATGTTTACGATACAGATAAAATTGAATCGCAATATAATAGGTTAACAAACGCTTTTAGTGATGTTAAAAATTTAAAATTAAATTATGCCGTTAAAGCATTATCAAACATAAATATTTTAAAATTCTTTAAAAATTTAGGTGCTGGTTTAGATACAGTTTCTCATCAAGAGGTGCAATTGGGTTTAACTACAGGTATAGATCCAAAAAATATTATTTATACACCCAATGGAGTTTCTTTACAAGAAATTGAAGAAGTTGCAAAATTAGGCGTTCAAATTAATATTGATAATTTATCTATCTTAGAATTATTTGGTCAAAAACACCCAGAAATTCCTGTTTGTGTGCGTATCAATCCACACATTATGGCTGGTGGAAATTCTAAAATTTCTGTGGGTCATATCGATTCTAAATTTGGGATTTCTATTCATCAAGTTCCACATATTAAACGTGTGGTAGAAAATACAGGTATGAATATTAACGGAATTCATATGCACACAGGATCTGATATTTTAGATATTGATACTTTTTTACGTGCATCAGAAATTTTATTTGATGTGGCTAAACAATTTAAAAATATCGATTTTATCGATTTTGGAAGCGGTTTTAAAGTGCCTTATAAAGAAGGAGATATTTCTACAGATATAGAGCAATTAGGCGTACAATTATCAGAACGTTTTAACGAGTTTTGTAAAGAATATGGCAAAGACATTACATTAATGTTTGAACCTGGAAAATTTTTAGTGTCTGAAGCTGGTGTATTTTTAGCAAAAGTAAATGTTGTAAAACAAACCACTTCTACCGTTTTTGCGCATGTAGATTCTGGATTTAATCATTTGGTAAGACCCATGATGTACAATTCTTACCATCATATAACCAATATTTCTAACCCGAAAGGAAGAGATAGATACTACTCTGTTGTGGGGTATATTTGCGAAACAGACACCTTTGGTTCTAACAGAAGGATTGCAGAAATTTCAGAAGAGGATGTCTTGTGTTTCCATAATGCTGGTGCCTATTGTTATTCTATGGCTTCTAATTACAATTCGCGTTATTTACCCGCAGAAGTTATGGTTCATCAAGGAAAAGACTACTTGATTAGAAAAAGACAAACGATTCAAGATATTTTACACAATCAAGAAGTTGTCGAATTTGCTCAGTTAAAAAAAACTAAAAAAGAAGCAGTTACTCTTTAACTTTTTCTAAAAATAAATTATTTTTACAGACCCCACAGGTTTAGATACTGTTATCAATTCAGTACAAAAGCCTGTGGGGTCTAAATTTATGATAATGAAAATTAGGCTTTCTAAAACAGAAGATATTCCAAATATTCTAACAATTATTGATGATGCAAAAGTGTATTTAGCATCACAAAAGATAGATCAATGGCAAAATGGCTATCCAAATGCAGCCCAAGTTGAAAATGATATTGAAAAAGGCGAAAGTTATGTGGTTGTAAATGATGAAAATCAGGTTATGGCAACTTCTATGTTTACCACAAGAAAAGAGCCCACATACAAAAAAATTATAGATGGTAATTGGATTGTAAGTGAAGGTGAAGAATATGGCGTAGTTCATAGAATGGCCATTAAAAAAGAATTTAGAAAATATGGTTTGGCTACTTTTATGTTTCATGAATTTCACTTGCATTTATTAGAAAAAAAAATAAAAAGTTTAAAGATTGATACACATGAAGAAAATATCGGAATGCAATCTTTAATTAAAAAATTGGGTTACCAATATTGTGGCATTATTTACACTTCTTATGGTGCCAAACGTTTGGCTTTTGAGAAAGTAATTTCTTAAAAAACCTAATTCTTGTCTTTTCAGTGCAGACGAGAACTAATAAAATTTTTAAAAACTATAATCTTTTTGACTACGCTCAAGGAGACAGTTTAAATTTGATAAATATTTAGAAATAAATGCAACTACTCCAATACGTAATACAACAAACCAACTTAGCAGAAAAATCGGTTTCCAATACACTTTCATTGTTAAATGAAGATGCAACTATTCCCTTTATTTCTAGATATAGAAAGGAAATGACTGGAAATTTAGATGAAGTTCAAATTGGAGAAATTGTAAAAATTAAAGAAACTTTTGAAGCCTTAGAAAAAAGAAAAATTGCCATTTTAAAAGCTTTAGAAGAGCAAAAGGTGTTAACTGCTCAATTAACTCAGAAAGTAAAAAGTACAAAAGACAGTATTACCTTAGAAGATATTTATTTACCTTATAAGAAAAAGAGAAAAACAAAAGCAGAATCTGCGCGTTTGCAAGGTTTAGAGCCGTTAGCAAAAATGATTATGAGTCAACGTGTAAATGATTTAGAATATACAGCCTCTAAATACATTTCCAACGAAGTTGATACAATTGAAGATGCTCTAGAAGGCGCACGTTTTATAATTGCAGAATGGATTAACGAACGTACAGATATTAGAAATAATATTCGTTATCAACTAGAACGCTTCGCTACTATTTCATCCAAAGTAATAAAAAAGGAAATAGATAATGAAAAAGCACAAAAATTTAAAGATTATTTTGATTGGAGTGAATCTTTAAACCGGATTCCGTCGCACAGATTATTAGCCATTTTAAGAGCCGAAAAAGAGGGGTTTATTCGTATAAAAATAGAAATTGATACAGAAAGAACGCTTCAAAAAATGGAAAGTAGAATTATTCGTACAAACAACGAATGTGCTACTCACATTCAATGGGCAATTCAAGATGCTTTTAAACGTTTGTTATTTCCCTCTTTATCCAATGAAGCTTTATCAATTGCCAAAGAAAAAGCTGATCAAAGTGCCATAGCCGTTTTTGCGAAAAACTTACAACAATTATTGTTAGGAGCTCCTTTAGGAGAAAAACGAGTGTTGGCAATAGATCCTGGTTTTAGATCTGGCTGTAAAATTGTATGCTTAAATGAACAAGGAGAATTAAAACATAATGAAACCGTATTTCCACATGCACCTCAAAACCAATCTTTAGATGCGATTAAAAAAATTAGTTCTTTGGCAGAAGCGCATAAAATTGAAGCTATTGCTATTGGAAATGGAACAGCCTCTAGAGAAACAGAACAATTGATTAAAAAAATTCAGTTTAAAAATGCAATTGATGTATTTGTGGTGAGTGAAGCTGGAGCGTCCATATATTCTGCCTCTAAAATTGCTAGAGATGAGTTTCCAAATTACGATGTAACAGTTCGTGGTGCCGTTTCTATTGGTAGACGTTTACAAGATCCTTTAGCAGAACTGGTTAAAATTGATGCAAAATCGATTGGAGTTGGGCAATATCAGCATGATGTAGACCAAACCAAACTAAAAAAATCTCTAGATACGGTTGTAGAAAGTTGCGTAAATATAGTGGGGGTAAACATTAATACTGCAAGCGAATCTTTACTAAGTTATGTTTCTGGAATTGGACCCAAATTAGCCACTAATATCGTAAATTACAGAAATGAAAACGGTTCTTTTTCTTCTAGAAATGAGATTAAAAAAGTACCACGTATAGGAGGAAAAGCCTTTGAGCAAGCTGCAGGTTTTTTAAGAGTTAAAAATGCAAAGAATCCTTTAGATGATTCTGGTGTACATCCTGAAAGTTATTTTTTGGTTGATAAAATTGCGAAAGACTTAAAAACGAATGTGAAAGATATTATTGGGAACAAAGAAATTCTTAAACAAATAAATGTAAATAATTATACTTCAGAAACTATTGGTTTACCAACTTTAAAAGACATTATTAGCGAGTTAGAAAAACCAGGTTTAGACCCAAGAGCAAAAGCCAAAGTATTTTCTTTTGACAAAAATATCAAAACCATTGATGATTTAAGAATTGGACAACTCTTACCAGGAATCGTTAATAATATTACCAATTTCGGCTGTTTTGTAGATATTGGTATTAAAGAAAGTGGCTTAATTCACGTTTCTAATTTATCAGATTCGTTTGTAAAAGATGTAAATACTATTGTAAGTTTACAACAACAAATTGTGGTAAAAGTTTTAGAGTTAGATGTAGTTAGAAAACGAATTCAATTAGCATTGGTAAAGTAAAATTGAATCAAAAAAAATACATGTAAAAGAAAAATGGAAAGTTTATCTTTAAGATATCTTTTACTACCTTTTAGTTTTGGGTCAGATTTACTTCATGTTAAAGATTATAATGACACTGAACTTGAACGTTTTATAAAGTACGGTTACATCAAGAAATTTGAAGACGCAATTATTGCTAAAAAATTAGGAATCATTTTTTATTTATTAATACCGTTAATTTTATTACTTTCGACTCTTTAATTATCTAAAATATTGAAAGTCTGTATCGCCGAAAAACCAAGTGTAGCAAGAGAGATTGCTAATATTCTAGGAGCCAACACAAAACGTGATGGTTTTTACGAAGGTAATGGCTATGCTGTAACCTATACCTTTGGGCATTTATGTACACTTTTAGAGCCTAAAGATTACAAACCTCATTGGAAAAGTTGGGATTTGAATAATTTACCCATGTTACCAGAACGTTTTGATACCAAAGTTACAGGCGATTCTGGAATTAGAAAACAATTTGATATTGTAAAAGGATTATTTGAAAAAGCAGAAGTAATTATTAATTGTGGGGATGCTGGAACAGAAGGAGAACTCATTCAACGTTGGGTAATCAATCAATGTAATTATAAAGGAAAAGTAAAACGTTTATGGATTTCATCATTAACAGAAGAAGCCATTAAAGACGGATTTAACAATTTAAAACCTGCAGAAAATTACGATAATTTATATTACGCTGGCTATTCTAGAGCTATTGGAGATTGGTTATTGGGCTTAAATGCAACACGTTTATATACTGTTAAATTTGGTGGTTACAAACAAGTTTTGTCTGTAGGTAGAGTGCAAACTCCTACCCTAGCTATGTTGGTAAATCGTTATTTCGAAATTCAAAATTTTAAACCACAACCTTATTGGGAGCTACAAACAACTTATAGAAACACACTTTTTAATTATGAAGACGGTCGTTTTTTAAAACAAGAAGACGGACAAGTTTTAGCTGATAAAGTTGCGCAATCTGAATTTGAAATTGTTTCTGTAAAAAAGAAAAAAGGAAAAGAATACGCACCTAAACTATTCGATTTAACAGGTTTACAAGTATATTGTAACAATAAGTTTGGTTTTTCTGCAGATGAAACCTTAAAAATAGTCCAGAAGTTATATGAAATGAAAGTTGTAACCTACCCGAGAGTAGATACCACTTTTTTACCTAATGATGTCTATCCGAAAGTACATGGAATTTTATCGAAATTAACCAATTATAGTAAGCTTACACAAGCTCTTTTAGGACAGAAAATAAAAAAGTCTAAACGTGTTTTTGATGATAAAAAAGTAACAGATCACCATGCCATTATTCCTACGGGAATTCAAGGGAATTTGCAATACAATCAACAACAAGTTTACGATATTATTACCAAACGTTTTATTGCTGTTTTTTATCCAGATTCAGATGTTTCTAACACTTCTGTTTTAGGCAAAGCTGCAGAAGTTCCTTTTAAAACTACAGGTAAAGAAATTTTAACTAAAGGCTGGAGAATCGTTTTTGAAACTGAAGAAAGCAAGGCGAAAAAAGAGCTAAATATACAAACTACCTTACCTAGTTTTACCAAAGGTGAAAAAGGCTCTCATGAACCTTCTTTTTTAGAAAAAGAAACCAAGCCACCAAGAAACTTTACAGAAGCAAGTTTGTTAAGAGCTATGGAAACTGCTGGTAAACAAGTAGATGATGATGAAATGCGTGAGCTGATGAAAGAAAATGGAATCGGAAGACCATCAACAAGAGCAAGTATTATTGAAACTTTATTTAGAAGAAAATATATAGAACGTAAGAAAAAACTGGTTTTACCTACGCAAACAGGAATCGATCTGATAAATATTATTGATAATGAATTACTAAAATCTGCTGAATTAACTGGGCGTTGGGAAAAACGTCTTAAAGAAATTGAACGTGGAGATTTTAATGCAGGAACGTTTATCAATAACATGAAAAAAATGGTTGACGAACTGGTTTATGAAGTACGTTCTAACACGACTAAAAAACGAATTTCCTCTAATAGTGTCAGCCAAAATACCCAAGAGAAATCTCCACAAAGTAGAAAAAACAAAAAAACAAAAAAACAAGTAGTAGGTAAAACTTGTCCAAAATGCAAAAAAGGGCAGTTATTAAAAGGCTCTACAGCTTATGGTTGCTCTCAATATAAAAACAATTGCGATTTAAAAATTCCGTTTCAATTTTACGATAAAAAAATTTCTGAAAACCAGATTATTAGATTAATAGACAAAGGTTGTACTACCAATTTAAAAGGGTTTTCGGTAAATGATACTAAGGCAGAAGGTTTACTTCGTTTTGATGATGATTTTAATGTAAAGTTTGAACCAAAAAAAACTCTCACTCCTGATGCAGACAAATCGCTTCAAAGTAAAATAACTTGTCCAAAATGTAAAAAAGGAACCATTCTAAAAGGAAAAACAGCTTATGGATGTTCAGATTATAAAAAAGGATGCGATTTTGTTTTTACCTTTGAAAATATCAAAAAAATTGCCAACGGAAAACCACTAACCAAAGCCTTGGTTTTAGAAATTATTTCTAAATAAAATACCTCTTTTTTTAAATAAAAATGTTTTTCTATAAATACATTTCAATTCCTACTTCAATCAATAAGTTTTGCTAATTTTGCAATCCACTAAATACAGAAAATGCCACGTAGAGAACGAAATAAATTTGTAAAAAGAAACCAGGTTTTAGAACTTACCATAGAAGATTATGCTTTTGGAGGAAAAGGTATTGCCAGAATACACTCTGAAGAAGGCAGTTTTGTCATTTTTGTACCCAATACTTTACCGGGTCAATTGGTAAAGGCACAAATAAAAAAATCTAGCAAAAAATACGCAGAAGCTAAGTTAATTGATGTTTTAGAACCTTCTAGAGATGAAGTTGAAGTTCCTTATCAAGATATTCCTGGGGCACCTTACATTCAATTACCTATCAATTTACAACATCAATACAAAAAAGAAAGCACACTTTCTCTTTTTAAAAAAATTGGTAAAGTTACTAATATAGAAGACCTTTTTGATGAGTTTGTAACCTCGCCAAACGTGTTTCATTACAGAAATAAAATGGAATATGGTTTTTCTGCTATTGGTTACGACAGAATTGAAAAAACAGATAAAGACGAGTTTACACTAGGTTTTAAAAGACGTGGTGTTTGGTGGATGGGCGATAATTTAGAAAAAGATTCTGGTTTGTTTGACAAGCAGTTAGAAGACAATCTTAAAAACATTCGTAAGTATTGTAAAGAAACAGGTTTACAGCCTTGGCATGGACCAAAAAGAGAAGGTTTTTTTAGGTATTTTGTGGTTAGAAAATCTTTTAAAACAGACGAGTTGTTATGTAATTTAGTAACAACTTCTGATGATTTAGATAAATTCGATTTAAACAAATTTGCTGCGTTTCTAAAAGATATTTTAGGAGATCGTTTAGCAGGTTTATTGCATACTATTAACGATGAAACTGGAGACAGAACCATTGCTACTTCGGGTAGTTTAGAGTTGGTATATGGTAAAGATAAAATTGTAGAAGAATTGTTGGGTTTAAATTTTGAAATTAGCATGAAAAGCTTTTTTCAAACCAACCCAAAATGTGCAGAAAGATTATATTCTAAAGTAGTGGAATATGTTTTAGAGGATAAAACCAAAGTAGACAATACTGTGGTTATGGATTTATTTTGTGGAACAGGAACCATTGGTCAAATTGTAGCTTCTAAAAGCGATAATGCAAAAATTGTGGGTGTAGATATTGTAGCATCAGCCATAGCAGATGCAAAAAAGAACGCTAAAAGAAATAATATAGAAGGCTTAAAGTTTTTTGCAGCAGATGTTGGTAAATTTTTAATAGCACATCCAGAATATCAAAATAAAATAAAAACAATCATATTAGATCCTGCAAGAGCTGGTATTGCACCAAAAACACTGCAAAAAATTATCAACTTAAATGCAGACAGAATGGTATATGTTTCTTGTAACCCAGCCACACAAGCAAGAGATACAGAATTGTTAGCAGCAGCTGGTTATCAAATGAAAAAAATAAGTTTGGTAGATCAATTTCCGCATACAAGCCATATAGAAACTGTAGTTTTGTTTGAGAAGTAGATAGACTTTATTTAACAATTTATCCATATTTGCTAAATATAGATAATATTTATACTTTTATGATATCAAAATAAATAATTATGAATATTAGTTTTACAAAACAACAGGAGGAATATATTACTACTCAAGTTGAATCTGGCGAGTATCAAAATAATAGTGAAGTAATTAGAGATGCTTTAAGATTGCATACCATATATAGAAATAAAATTATAAAAGATTTAAGAGCAGAAATAGAAAAAGGACTAGAAAGTGGAATTAGTAAGCGTTCTGTAAAAGATATTTTAGAATCGAAACAAGAATAGTAATATGGTTATTCTTAAAAATTATGAATTAACCAAAGAAGCAGATACAGATTTAGAAGATATTTTTGATTATACAGAAAAAAGTCATAGCCGAAATCAAGCAATTGTATATCTATCAAACATTGAAGATTTATTTTTTCAATTATGTAATCAACCAAACTTAGGTAGAACAAGAAAAGAAATTAAAGAGGGTATATTTAGTATCGCTTTTCAAAAACACATTATTTTTTATAAAATTATTGAAAACAAACTATTAATTATTAGAGTTTTACATGAAAGCAGAGATATGCCCAAACATTTAAAATAATATATAAAACGCAGAAAATGAAAAAACTAACAAATCAAGAAATAGAAAAAAGAATAGAAAAATTACAAGAATGGGATTTTTATGATGATGCCATTCATACCGATTTTGAGTTTGATAATTTTAAAGACTGTATGTCTGCAATGAACAGAATTGCTTTTGAATGTGAGGCTTTAAATCATCACCCAGAATGGACAAACGTTTACAACACATTAGACATTACATTAACCACACATGATGCTGATGGAGTTACAGAACTGGATTTTAAATTAGCAGAAGCCATCAATAAAATTGTAGAAGTTGAAGAGGAATAATCTTCTAGAAAACATTCTAATACCTATATTTGACTCGTGAAACAAACAATTCTAATTTTACTAGTATCTGTAGCACTTTTTTCCGCTTGCGAAAAAGATGATTTTTGTACTCAAAACCCTGTTACACCAAGATTAATTATTCGTTTTTATGACGATACCAATAGAGAAACAACAAAAAGAGTGCAAAACTTAGTAATTAATTCAGAAGCAAATAGCGATACAATTGCTAGATATAATGGTGTTAGTACAGACAGCATTGTAATCCCACTAAACCCGAACGCTTTAGAAACTGTATATAACTTTTCTAAAGATGGTGTTGTAAATCAGTTTTCTATTAATTATGATATTCAAGAAGAATATGTTTCACGCTCTTGTGGTTACAAAATTGTGTATACAAATTTAGAATTTTCATCACCAACAAATACTTGGTTTACAGATTTTACACCCAAAACTTTACTTAATTTAAACGATCAAACCACAGCACATGTACAAGTATTTCATTAGCCTTTTTATGGTATTTGTTTTTGCTGAAAATTATGCGCAAGAGCAACCTAAAGATAGTCTCATTACCAAAGAAAAAGATACCCTAATTTACAAAACCAATGCTGGTATTCGTTTAGGTGTAGACATTAGCAAACCTATCAAAGCTTCGCTTGATGGTGTTTATAGTGGTTTTGAAATTGTTGGCGATTACAGAATTAAAAAAAACTTATACATTGCAGCAGAATTAGGTTACGAAGAAGAAACATCATCAGAATTTATGGTTTCTAACTCTACAGCAAAAGGAAACTATATCCGTTTGGGCATTAACTACAATGCCTACAAAAATTGGTTAGATATGAACAACGAAGTTTTTGTAGGATATAGATATGGTTTTGCCTTATTTGATCAAACTTTAAACAGTTATACACCCAATGTTTCAGATGCAGATAATGGCAATTATTTTCTTGCAGAGCCAGTAACAAATCCAGTAACAGCAAAAAATTTAAATGCACATTGGTCTGAATTTATGGTAGGCATAAAAGCAGAAACACTAAAAAATTTATTTGTAAGCTTTAGCCTTTCTTATAAGATTTTAATGAGCGTTAAAGAACCCGAAAACTTTAAAACCTTATACGCTCCTGGTTTCAATAGAATTTTTGAAAGTAATACAGGTTTTGGCTTTAATTATACTGTAAGTTACCTAATTCCATTTACAAAAAAATAAACTACCATTATAATTCCTCTTTTTTTAGTAACTTTAGCGTAGGTTTCTACCTTAAAAATATCATAATGAATAAAATACCAAGTGTAAATCTAGCAGACTTTTTGTCTGACGATGCAACAAGAAAACAAAAATTTATAAACGAAATTGGTCACGCCTACGAAAACATTGGTTTTGTAGCTTTAAAAGGTCATTTCTTAAACGATACATTAGTAAAAGATTTATATACAGAAATCAAAAACTTTTTTGACTTACCCTTAGCAACAAAAGAAAAATACGAAATACCTGGTATTGGAGGACAAAGAGGATATGTTTCTTTTGGAAAAGAATCTGCAAAAGGCAAAAAAGAAGCAGATTTAAAAGAGTTTTGGCATTTTGGTCAATATGTAAAAGACGATCCTAAAAAAGCTGCAGAATACCCAGAAAATGTAATTGTAGAAGAACTTCCAAAATTTAATGAGGTTGGTAAAAAAACCTATAAAATGTTAGAAAAAACAGCAAAATATGTGCTGCGATCTTTAGCATTGCATTTAGGTTTAGAAGAAACATATTTTGATAAACACATCAAAAACGGAAACAGTATTTTAAGACCTATTCATTATCCACCTATAAAGACAGAACCAAAAGGTGCAGAAAGAGCTGCAGCCCATGGAGACATTAACTTGATTACGCTATTAATGGGCGCTCAAGGAAAAGGTTTGCAAGTGCAAAACCACAAAGGCGATTGGATAGATGCTATGGCTGAACCAGATGAATTGATGATTAATGTTGGAGATATGTTATCACGACATAGTAATAACAAACTAAAGTCTACCATTCATAGAGTGGTAAATCCTCCTAAAGAAATGTGGGGTACCTCAAGATATTCCATTCCGTTTTTTATGCATCCAGTAAGTGAAATGAAATTAGATGTATTAGAAAACTGTGTAGATACAGAAAACCCAAAACAGTTTGAAGATATTACTGCAGGTAAATTTTTAGACCAACGTTTAAAAGAATTAGGATTGAAGAAATAGTTGGTGGTTTTTGGTTTTTACAAAACAAAAACTACAAACCAAAACTTACAACCAAACACTAACAAATGGATTTAAAAGATCAATTAAAAAACCTATTTCCAGAACATAAGGAAACACCTGAACCAACCATAGAAAAATCGAATATTTGGTTACAAGATGAACCTATAATTTGTAAATACGAAAAGCGAAAAGGAAAACCAATTACCATTTTAGAGGGGTATACTGGTGCAACAGCAGACTTTAAAATTTTGGCAAAAGAAATTAAAACCAAACTCTCTGTAGGAGGTAGTTTTAAAGATGATAAAATTATCATTCAGGGAGATTTTAGAGATAAAATCATGAATATGTTAAAGGATAAAGGCTTTAAAGTAAAACGTGTTGGAGGTTAACAACATAAAAATCAACACAATTAAAAGTAATTAAATTTATTGTCAATTTATTATGGGCGCTTTAATTTTACACATAACAAATGGAGACAGTACCACAAACTATCTAAAAAAACTTAAATTTACTGGAGATTTTATCACTTGGAGAGAAATGCTATGCGAAGGCAAAACCACTACAAATGTTGGTAGTGATGTTTTTTGGAAAACGAGGTATAGCTTTTTTAAAAATACTTACAAAGTTAGTAAACAAAAATTTATAGACTATACCATAAAAGAATACAGAAGGCTTTGTAACAAAAAAGAAACCAAAGAAATTGTACTTTGGTTTGAGTACGATTTGTTTTGTCAAATTAATATGTTAGCGGTTATTAGTTGGTTAAAACAACACAGAAAAGACTATCATATTTCTTTGGTCTGTAGCGGAAAAGTAAAAAAGTCAACAAAATTAAAAGGTTTATGTGAGCTTTCTGAATCTGAAATACATCAGCATTATAAAAAAAGAATTAATTTATCACAAAATGATATTGAATACGCAGATTACATTTGGCAACTATATTGTTCGGTCAGTCCTCTAAGGCTAGAAACTATTACAAATATTAAAACAACAAATACATTTGTATATTTAGAAAATGCTTTAAAAACACATTTGCAAAGGTTTCCTTCTGTAGAAAATGGATTAAATAATGTAGAAAACTTTGTACTACAAACTGCTACAAAAAACAAATTAACAACTAAAAACAAACTATTGGGTAGTTTACTTAAAGAGCAAGAATTATTTGGCTTTGGAGACTTACAATACCAAAAAACCATAACGCAACTAAACCCATTATTTGCATCTTATAACCCTGTAAAATTAACCAAAACAGGCAAAAAAGTTTTAGAAAACGAAACCAGTTTTTATAGGCAATTACGAAACGAAAATTCTTATCTTGGAGGAGCTAAAAAATTTAGTTTTTTATTTAGTAAAAACAATCAAAAACTATTACAAATTACCTCTTAAAATATGCAAATAAAACAATCTGAACTTATTTTAAATGCAGATGGTAGCGTTTATCATTTGAATTTAAAACCAGAAAACATTGCTAAAGATATTATTTTTGTTGGCGATCAAGATCGGGTAGATAAAATAACAAAACATTTTGATGCTATTGAGTTTACAACACAAAAAAGAGAATTTAAAACTACGACTGGCACTTATAAAAACAAACGTTTCTCTGTAATATCTACTGGTATTGGACCAGATAATATTGATATTGTAATGAATGAGTTAGATGCGCTTGTAAATATTGATTTATATACAAGAAAACCTAAAGAAAATTTAAGCCAATTAAATATTGTTAGAATTGGTACTTCTGGATCTTTACAGGTAGATATTCCTGTAGATAGTTTTTTAATAAGCTCTTTTGGTTTAGATTTAAATGGCCTGTTGCATTCATACCAAATAGAAAGTATTTGTAATACAGATATAGAAAATGCCTTCGTAAAACATACCAACTGGAGTACTAAAAAAGCAGCTCCCATTATTATAAAAAATAGTAAAATATTAGAAAAAAAATTAAGCTCAGATCATACTTTTACAGGGATAACAGCTACTGCTGGTGGTTTTTACGGACCTCAAGGCAGAGTTTTAAGACTTGCTTTACAAGACGATAACTTAAACCATAAAATTGATTCTTTTCAATTCAATTCGCATAGAATTACCAATTTAGAAATGGAAACTTCTGCCATTTACGGTTTGTCTAAATTGTTAGGTCATAATTCTTGTTCAATAAACGCCATTATTGCTAACAGAGCAAATGGTACTTTTAGCAAAAAACCTGGAAAAGTTGTAGAAGATTTAATTATTTACAGCTTAAATAAATTAACTGAGTAAAAGACAATCCTCAAAATAGATAGGAGTGGCAAAACACTTTAATTATTCTTGATATTTAAAAGAAAAAAACAATACACTAAAAAAACATGAAACTTTGCTAGAAAGATTATCCAAATGATATAATACAAATGTGTAAAGCTTTACGTGCTAAAAAAATAGCTATTATTGTTTTAACTTAAGAAATCATTAAAGATATGGGTGCTGGCAATCCATCAAAAATTATACAAATCTTTCAAAAAAAACCTTGAATTTAGGGAGCGTTCATGAATCTTTGAAATCATCATTTAAAAATATCGATAAGATTTTAGCAAAAAGATACGAACAGCAACTAGAAGATATTCAAAAATGGCTAAAAATAACCGAGTAAAATGATAGCAAACCCATCAAAAAAAAAAATACCCGAATTCAAAATAAAATAATTTGTTTAAACGTTATACGAAGCAATAAAATTCAGGTGATTTCATAAAAAATATGTACATTTAGCCTTTAAAAAAATTTAAAAAATGAAAAAAATAGTTTTTATTGCAATTTGCATTATAGGTTTAATTTGTTTTTCTTCTTGTAGAAGCATGTCTAAATCTTGTGGTTTAGCAGATTTTTTACCAACCAATCAAACAACATTAAACCAAGCAGATTTACTATAAGATCAGTTTGTTTCTTAGTTTCAAATTCAATAAACACGCTTCATATAGTAGTTTTTTTTGAAGATTTTTTACTTCCTCTGCTCCCTTAATTCGTTTATCAAAAGAGCTCAAACAAATAGTTTAATCCAAGCTCCATAAATCTATCAACGCATAGCTTACCAGGCTACTTGTTGTTTTTCTAGATCAGTTAATATAGCATTCGCCTTAGAAAAATGTTGGTTACCAAACCAATAACCCCTGTTTGCACTTAAAGGACTTGGATGTCCAGATTCTAAAATATGATGTTTTGTTTTGTCTATTAATTTTGTTTTTTTCTTAGCAAAACCACCCCAAAGTAAAAAAATAACACTTTCTTTTTCTTTAGAAATCTGTTTAATAACTTCGTCCGTAAACCTTTCCCAACCTTGTTTTTGATGGCTTCCAGCTTCATGCTCCCTTACTGTTAAAGTAGCATTTAGCAATAAAACACCTTGTTTTGCCCATTTTTCTAAATTCGCACTTTGTGGATATTCTTTACCTAAATCTGCAGTTATTTCTTTAAAAATATTAATCAAAGATGGTGGATGAGTAATGCCATCTTTTACAGAAAAACATAAGCCATTAGCTTGATTTGGGCCATGATAAGGATCTTGCCCAATAATTACCACCTTTAAATTATCGAATGTACAAAAATCAAAAGCTGCAAAAATGTCTTTCTCTTTTGGGTAACATTGGTAATTTTCATACTCATTTTTCACAAAAGAAGTTAAATCTTTAAAATAAGGCTTCTCAAACTCATTTTGTAAAATATTTTTCCAGCTATCATCTATTTTTACCTGCATTGTTTGTTATTTTTGTTACTTCAATTTTAAACCCAATAAAGTTTATATAATTATTTTATTTAATAGATTATCAAAATTACAAATTTGAGGACTAATATTTCAGAGAAAACATTACAAGATTTAGAATTTAAATCTGTTTTACAACATGTTAAAGAACATTGTATATCTGGTTTGGGTAAAGAAAATGTTCTAGAAATTTTACCATTTACTAGCAGAAAACAATTGTTTATAGAGTTGCATTTGGTAAATGAATATGTATCTTCTTTTGAAAGCGAAAATAGAATCCCCAATCATGGTTTTGATAATATTAAAGAAAGTGTAAAACGCTTAAAAATAGAAAATAGCTTTATAGAAACTGATGCTTTTTTAAAAATTGCAGCCACTTCTTTAACCGTAAACGAGCATATTAAATTTTTTAAAAAATTTAAAGTACAATTTCCAACATTTTATGAGCTTACTCAAAAAATAGAATTCACTACGTATGTAGATGATGAAATTAAAAAAATTACAGACATTTCTGGCGAGGTAAAAAATAATGCCTCATCTACTTTAAAACAAATTCGAAGAGATATTAATAACGTTCGTGGTAAAATTGGTGCAAGTTTTTCTAGTGCGTTATCTAAAGCCATTGCTGCAGGTTATTTAGATGACATTAAAGAAACAATTGTAGATAATCAAAGGGTTTTAGCAGTAGCAGCAATGCATAGAAGAAAAATTGCTGGTAGTTTATTAGGCTCTTCAAAATCGGGTAATATTGTTTACATAGCGCCACAAGCTACTTTATCTTACAGTAGAGAATATCAAAATTTAGTGTACGAAGAAAAGCAAGAAGTAATTAAAATACTTAGAGCTTTGGCGGCTACAATTAGACCTTTTACCGAGTTGTTAGAAGACTATGTTAATTATCTAGTTAGAACAGACACAGTAGGTGCAAAAGCAAAATATGCAAGAGAAATTCATGCTATTTTACCCAAAATAACCAAAGAAAAACGAGTGTTTTTTAAAGATGCTGTACATCCCATTTTATGGCGAAAAAACAATCAACAAAATATAAAGACTGTTGCGCAAACTTTAGAGTTAAATAAAGAACAGCAAATTATTGTTATTTCTGGACCCAATGCTGGTGGTAAATCCATCACCTTAAAAACCATTGGTTTATTGCAATTAATGTTACAAAGTGGTTTGTTAATTCCGGTTGCAGAACGTAGCCAAACGTATATTTTCGATACTATTCTAACAGATATTGGAGATAATCAATCTATTGAAAATCAATTAAGTACTTATAGCTATCGTTTAAAAAACATGCGTTATTTTTTAAGAAAATGTAACGAAAACACCTTATTTTTAATAGACGAATTTGGTACAGGTTCTGACCCAGAATTGGGTGGAGCATTAGCAGAAATTTTCTTAGAAGAGTTTTACAACAAACATGCTTATGGTGTAATTACTACACATTATTCTAACCTAAAAGTATTGGCAAACGAATTGGAGAATGTTACTAATGCCAATATGCAATTTGATGAGCGCTCTTTAGAGCCTTTATACAAACTTTTTATTGGGCAAGCAGGTAGTTCTTTTACTTTTGAAGTTGCGCAAAAAAACGGAATTCCTTTTAGCTTAATAAACAAAGCAAAAAAGCGTGTAGAAACCGAAAAAGTTCGTTTAGACAAAACAATTTCTAAACTGCAAAAAGAAAGAAGTCGACTACAAAAAAACTCGGATAATTTAGAAAAACAAAAAACTAAAGGAAAAGAACATTTAGACAGTTTACAAGAAAAAGAGGCTAAAATACAGGCAAAACTAGCAGGTTTTCAAGAATTGTATGACAATAATCAAAAAATGCTTTCTTTAGGTAGAAAGATAAATGAGCTATTAAACAAGTACTTTCAAACCAATAATAAAAAAGAGCTAAACACTAATTTTAATAAATGGGTTGCAGACGAAAAAGTAAAGCATGCTAAGAAGACCCCTGTAAAACCAAAAACAAAATCGCAAAAGCAAAAAGCAAAAATTGTTGAAAAACAAATGCAGCAAGTAATTAAAAAAGTAGAAAAAGAGGTTTTAGAAAAAGTTGTAGAGGTTAGAAAAGAAAAGAAAAAAGAAGCTGTAAAAAAAGCAGAACAAAAAGCAGCTTACGTTTTTAAGTTAAATGACAGCGTTAGAATTATAGATTCAAACTCTGTTGGTACAATAGACAAAATAGACAAAAAAAATGTTACCATAAATTATGGTGTTTTTACAACAAAAACATCTGTAAATAAAATAGAATTGGTAGAAAAAGCCAAATAAACAGCAAAAAAAAAGAAGCACTTAATGTGCTTCTTTTTTTAATAATTGTGGAAACTTCTTTTTAAATTTATTCAACCTTGGTATAGAAACTGCCCTAACATAACTTTGATTTGGGTTTCTTTTTTCAAAATCTTGATGATATGCTTCTGCCTTGTAAAACTTATCTAGTTTCTTAACCTCTGTAACAATTTTACCATTATAAACTTCTTTATTAAGTTTTGCAATTTGCGTTTCGATGGTCTTTTTTTCGTTGGCATTTTGATAAAACGCTATAGATCTATACTGCGTTCCATAATCTGGATGTTGCCCATTGACAGTTGTCGGGTTATGAGAACCAAAAAACACAGTAACCAAAGTATTAAAACTTACTTTTTTGGGGTTATAATACACCGCAACACTTTCTGCATGTCCTGTTTTTCCTGTTCCAATTTTTTCATATGTTGGGTTTAAGGTATTACCACCTGCATAACCAGAAATAGCCTCTTCTACTCCTTCTACACTTTCAAAAATAGCTTCTACACACCAAAAACATCCACTTGCAAAATAAGCAGTTTTATATTCGTCTTGTGGTAAATACATGGCTTGTAAAGGTGTTTTTTCTTTTTTATTAGCAGAACCAAAACATGCAACAACTAAAACTAACAAACTAGTTATTACACTAAATTTTATATATTTCATTTATATTTTTTTATGATTATTAGTAAAAATTGCGCTAAAAACATTGCATCGCGCTTGGCGCAAAATTTTAGAAACGTTTATCTCTAAATAAATAATGTTTTAAACTACAATTTAAATTGCAAATTTACGGCATATTTTACAGTTGTTTACAACTTTAGCATTTTGTTAAGAAACCTTTTTGCTTAAAAGGGTTCATATAGTTATTTTTGTTGGGTAAATGAGAAAATAATTTTTCTTTTTACTTAAAAATTAAAGAAAACAACTTTAATTTACTCGAATTTAAACACTTTAAAATATACATGGAACACTTTATAGTATCTGCACGTAAATATCGTCCTAAAAATTTTGAGGATGTTGTTGGCCAACAAGCCATTACAAATACGTTAGACAATGCTATAAAAAACAATCATTTAGCACAAGCTTTATTGTTTACAGGCCCAAGAGGCGTGGGTAAAACTTCTTGTGCTAGAATATTGGCAAAAAAAATCAATCAACAAGAGGCAGCATTATCTAAAGATGAGGATTTTGCTTTTAATATTTTTGAGTTGGATGCAGCTTCTAACAACTCTGTTGATGATATTAGAAGTTTAACAGACCAAGTACGTATACCACCACAAACTGGTAAATACAAAGTATATATTATTGATGAGGTTCATATGCTTTCTCAGTCTGCATTTAACGCATTTTTAAAAACCTTAGAAGAGCCACCTGCACACGCTATTTTTATATTAGCAACTACAGAAAAGCACAAAATAATTCCTACAATTTTATCTCGTTGTCAAATTTTTGATTTTAAGAGAATTGGTGTTTTAGACGCCAAAAATTACTTAAAAACTATTTGCGAGAAAGAAGAAATTACAGCTGAAGATGATGCTTTACACATTATAGCTCAAAAGGCTGATGGCGCAATGAGAGATGCTTTGTCTATTTTTGATAGAGTAGTTAGTTTTTCTGGTAAAAATTTAACTAGAGAGGCTGTAACCCAAAATTTGAATGTTTTAGATTACGATACGTATTTTAAAATGACAGATTTATTATTAGAGAATAAAATACCTGATGTTCTAAATACGTTTAACATAGTTTTAGCTAAAGGCTTTGAAGGACATCATTTTATTAATGGATTGGCTAGTCATTTTAGAGATTTATTAGTTGCTAAAGACAAAGCTACCATTGCTTTATTGGAAGTTGGTGACGCTGCTAAAAAGAAATATTTAAAGCAAGCAGAAAAAGCTGGTATTCCCTTTTTAATGCAAGCCATTAATAAAGCAAATGATTGCGATTTAAATTACAAAGCAAGTAAAAATCAGCGATTGTTGGTAGAATTAACTTTAATGCAGATTTCCTCTATCACTTTTGATGGAGAAAAAAAAAAGTCAGCTAACTACATAATACCTGCTACATTTTTTCAAGCTCTTTCCCCTATAAAAAAACAAGTAAATAAATCTGTTTTAAAAACAGAAACAATTGTAAAAAAAGAGCTAACACAGGTTAAAGAGCAAGTAAAAACTGACCATATATCAGCTTCTACAGAACCTGTAAAACCTGTTTTAAATTTTGCAAGAAAACGCACCTCTTCTTTATCTTTAAAAAGCATACATCAAAAGAAAGAAAGTAAGAAAAAAGTTGTTGAAGAAAATTTTGACAACCACCCAAAAGATGTTTTTACAGAAAAAGAATTACAACTTTTTTGGCAAGAATACATTAATGTTTTAAACAAAAAAGGTGAAAGAAGCATGGCTTCTATTATTGCTGCAGATGCACCAAAATTAGATGGTAAATTTAAAATTGTGTACACTGTACCCAACAAATTAATGCAAGATCAATTTAAAAAAGGAAGACCTAAATTATTAAATTTTTTAAGAGAAAAATTAAATAATTACGGAATTGATATTGCCTTAGAGCTTAATGAAACTGTAGAAAAAAAGTTTGCTTATACTCCACAAGAAAAATACAACAAACTTTTAGAAAAAAATCCTATGTTAGAAAAGTTACGTAAAACTTTTATGTTAGATCTGTAACATTTTTACATTTATGAGTGCATTTAGTACACTTAATAAACTGCTTTTTAAATTTTACTTTTTTTATTTTTTTGAAAATTCATTTTTTTACCTAAATAAGATAAAACTAAGTTTTCTTTGATAGCTTCTGTTTCTTCAAACTCAGGAATTAAATAAATTCCTGTACCTTTTTCTATGAATAGCGCCACTGCTTTTTCTTCTTCAGATAGCATTTCTAAAACCTTATCATATTCCTCTTTATTGGCTATTTTTACTTCTGTTATATTCGGATTTTCTCTGTAAGCTTCACTCAAATTTATATAATCGTCATTTGGTGTAAAAAAGTTTTTTCTCTCAGTAACTGTTGCTTCAATAATTTCTTGAGAAGATGCTAATTTATAAGAACCGTGCTCACCAAATACTGGAGAAAACTTATTTATTGCATGTTTATTTACCATGTCACTTCCTGTTAAAGCAATTAAATATCCAACATCATTTAACTCTATATTATCAGTTAATTCATCATCATAGACATCTACTTTAAATGCTTCTAAATCATCATCTAAAGCTTGTTGCACAAAATTTTTGTTAGAATCTATTAAAATAATTCTTTTGCCTTTAGCTTTTAGAAAACCAGCAATTAATCTTGCAGGATTTGAAGCTCCTACAAACAAAATTGCATCCGATTTTTTTAAGAAAACCCCTACTAATTTTGCAAAAACTCTTGCTGTTGTTGCATTTAACAAAACGGTTCCTAAAACAATCATAAAAACCAAAGGTGTAATATATTCTGCTCCCTCTACTCCTTGTTTTATCAATTTACTACCAAAAAGTGATGCAATTCCTGCGGCAACAATACCTCTAGGACCTACCCAACTTATAAATAGCTTTTCATTAAGTTTTAATTTTGATTTAAAAGTACTTACAAAAACTGCTAAAGGTCTTAATACAAAAACAACTATGGCAAATAAAGAGGCTGTTTTCCAGGTATATAAAAGCATTAAATCTTCTATATTAATGTTTGCTGAAAGTAAAATAAAAAGAATCGAAATTAATAAAACACTAAGCGATTCTTTAAAATACAAAAGTTCTTTAATGTTATTTAATTTTCCATTTCCTAAAACCATCCCCATAACTACAACTGCTAAAAGGCCAGATTCATGCGCAAAAAGCTCAGACTCAACAAAAACCAATAAAACCGCAGAAAGAGAAACCACATTTAATAAATAGTGTGGAATTAACCTTTTATTGACTGCAAAAGCTAAAGCGTGTGCAAACGTAAACCCAAAAGTTGTTCCGAAAAGTAATATTTTACCAAACTCAATTAAGGCAGTTTTGGTAAAACCACCACCCCCACCAACACTAATAAATTCAAAAACTAATACTGCAACAAGTGCACCAATTGGGTCTATTAAAATACCTTCCCATTTTAAAACAGTAGAAATATCTTTTTTAAGAGGAATATTTCTTAAAATAGGTGTAATTACTGTTGGCCCAGTTACTATAATTAAACCTGCAAAAAGAAAGGATAAATCCCAACTTAAATGAAATATATAGTGTGCTAAAATACCAGCTCCGAAAAAGGTAATCGCAGCACCTACGGTAATTAATTTGGTTATTACAGGACCTACATTTTTAATTTCGCTTCTTTTTAAGGTTAAACCTCCTTCAAAAAGGATGATACTAATGGCTAATGAAACAAAATAATACAAACCTTCTCCAGGAAATAAACCTTTTTCTCCATTCCAAATGGGTTCTATCCATTTAGAGCCATCTTCACTTAAATATGCTGCTGCTATTGGGCCTACCAACAAACCTATTAGTATTAATGGTAAGATGGCTGGTATTTTAAATTTCCAAGCCACCCATTGTGCCAATATTCCTAAAATTATAATTCCTGCTAATTCTAACATGTTAATTTTTTAAAAAGTCTAATTTATGAAAAAACATAGTTGTGGCAAGTTTCTTTACATGAAATATTGTTTATTTTTGCATCAGAAACTTATATATTATGTTAGGATTACAGTTTGAAACTGAAACTTCTTGGGCAGAAATTGCCAAAGTAAACTTAGAACAAATATTAACAGATCATGCTTTTTTAGAGCAAAAAGCAGCTTCTAATGCTGTTTCTATTATTATAAATTACTCTGAAGAAACTGAATTAGTTAAGGAAATGAGCAACATTGCCATAGAAGAAATGCAACATTTTAAAATGGTACACTTGCTTATGGTTAAAAGAGGTATGGTTTTAGGCAGAGAGCAAAAAAACGATTATGCCATAAGGTTACAGAAGTTTTTTCCTAAAACCAAAGACAGAACCCAAGCTTTGGTGCAACGTTTGTTAATTGCTGCTTTAATTGAGGCAAGAAGTTGTGAGCGTTTTAAAGTGTTTTCTGAAAACATGGAAGATGAAGAACTGCAAAAATTCTACAAAAATTTAATGATTTCTGAAGCTGGACATTATACTACTTTTTTACAGTTTGCAAGACAATATCAAAATAGAGAAATTGTAGATCAAAAATGGAATGCTTTGTTGGCTTTTGAAGCAGAAATGATGCGTGAACGTGGACATGTGGCTAAAATTCATGGGTAAAAGCCCATCTTAATCTTCCCAAAGGGAAGAAACTAGAACTTCTAAAATTGAAATATGAATTTTTTAGGAAAAACTGGAAATATACTAATGATTCTAATTTTTATTTATTTTTGGAATAAATATACTGTTACTCAGATACTGAAAAAAATTACAGGTTTTCATAAAAAATATAATTTAAAGAATATTAATAAACAACCTATAAAATTTGTTATAAATAAAGAATTGAAAATTATTAAACTTGCTCAATATTTTTATTGGATTGGAGCTATAATAATTTCTTTCCAAATTCTTTTTTAAGTAATTTATATTATGTTTAGTAAAGATGAAGCTGCAAAACTTAGAAAAGAATTTTGGACTAGTTTTGGAAAATCGTTTCCAAGAAAATGGTTGTTGTACAATACCAAAGTAAAAGGTTTGGCTTTTAAATTTGTTGCTGACAGAAAAAGAGCCATGGTTTGTTTGGATTTAGAAAATTCTGATGAGTTAACAAACATGTTGTATTATGACCAATTACTTTCTTTAAAAACTCTTTTAGAGGCAGCATTACCAGAAGTTATTTTTAATGATTGTTATGAACTTGATAATGGTAAAATCATAAGAAGAATTTATGTACCTTTTGAACGTAAATTTAGCATCCACAACAAAAATACTTGGAGAGATTGTTATGAGTTTTTTGTAGCAAACATGCCTAAATTTGAGCTTTTTTTTTACGAATATGAAGCTATTATAAAAAACATTTAGTTAAAAGTAATTACGTTGTTGGCAAACTAGCTTGCGTTAAGGATTGAAACGACATCCTTTTTATGTTTGCTTTTTCTCTATAAATAACAACTACTTTCTCCTTTAAAAAAATATTCTTTTATAAAACATTAAACATAAAAAGATATAGTGGAAAGCCTGACCTGAAAGGGAACGCCCAAAAATTATTTTATAAACTGAATACTTAATGGATAATGTGGTGCTTCTCCATTACTTGCTTTGATGGCATTTGTTATGGGTAAGATTAAATATAAAAACCCTAAAATGATTAAACCTAAAATACCTAAACCTAAAAGTAAAATTAAAGGGATACATATTAATATGTAAATAAACATAGATATTCTAAAGTTTAAAATGGCTTTTCCGTGAAAATCCATACCATAAACTTCGTCTTTTTTGGTAAGCCATAAAATTAACGGCACAATAAAACCACCAATTCCTGATACAAAATCTAATAATTGGCTTAAGTGAGTTAATACTAATAGTTGTTTGTCTTCTTTCATGTTTGTTACTTTATTTATTTGACCGAAAAATTTAGTATTTGTTACAAAAATATATTTTCAAAAAATTAATAGATTGCTTAAACAAATATACTTTTTTAGTTTTATACTAACTTCAATTTATTTTTGCTTGTTTATAGTTATCTTATAAAATTGATAGTAATTAGCTAAAAAGTCTAATTACTAAAAATGCGCTAAACTTTTTGGTTTTTTGTAGTAAAATGTTTGCGTATTTTTGCAATATGATTCAAAATGATACCATTATTGCTTTGGCGACTCCTGCAGGAGTTGGCGCAATTTCTGTAATTAGACTTTCTGGAGAAAATGCTATTAATATAGTTGATGCCAATTTTAAATCGATAAAAAATGATAAATCTTTAAAAAAGCAAAAAACACATACCATACATTTAGGGCATATTATAAAAAATGATATTGTTTTAGATGAAGTTTTAGTATCTGTTTTTAAAAATCCAACTTCTTATACTGGTGAAAATGTTGTAGAAATTTCTTGTCATGGATCTAGTTTTATTCAGCAAGAAATTATACAATTATTTTTGCAAAAAGGTTGTAGAATGGCAGATAATGGCGAGTTTACGATGCGCGCTTTTTTAAACGGAAAAATGGATTTGAGTCAGGCAGAAGCTGTTGCAGATGTAATTGCTTCAAACTCTGCTGCAAGCCACCAAATGGCCATACAACAAATGCGAGGTGGCATTACCAACGAGTTAAAAGAATTGAGAAAAAAATTACTAGATTTTGCTGCTTTAATTGAGTTAGAGCTCGATTTTTCTGGCGAAGACGTAGAATTTGCAGACAGAACTCAATTTAAAGAATTGGTAGCAAAAATTACTTTTGTTTTAAAACGATTGATAGATTCGTTTTCGTTTGGAAATGCCATGAAAAACGGAATTCCAGTAGCTATTATTGGTAAACCCAATGTAGGAAAATCAACACTATTAAATGCACTTTTAAACGAAGAAAAAGCCATTGTGTCTGACATTGCTGGTACTACTAGAGATGCCATAGAAGATGAATTAATTATAGAAGGTGTTGCCTTTAGATTTATAGATACAGCAGGAATTAGAGAAACTTTAGATGTTGTAGAAAGTATTGGAATACAAAAAGCGTATGAAAAAGCAGAAAATGCACAGTTGATTATTTTCTTAATTGATGCGAATAAATACATCCATTCAAAGGATTCTTTTTTAGATGAAATTGATACCATAAAAAAGCGTTTCCCAAATAAAAGGTTGTTGGTTATTGCCAATAAAGTAGATACGTTATCTTGTCATGATTTATCTATTTTAGAATCAGAAATTGAAAACTTAATTCCTTTATCTGCAAAGCAAAAAACGGGGATAGAAGAATTGAAAAACGAACTAACATCTTTGGTAAATATCGGTGCGCTAAGCAATAACGAAACTATTGTAACCAATTCTAGACATTTTGAAGCTTTAAACAATGCTTTAGTAGCAATTACCTCTGTACAACAAGGGATAGATTTAGAAATCTCTACAGATTTATTTTCTATAGATATTAGAGAATGTTTACGCCATTTAGGAAATATTACTGGAGAATATGATGTAGATAAAGATATTTTAGGCCATATTTTTTCTAATTTCTGTATTGGAAAGTAATGGTTATAGAAGATTTAATTGGAGAGTATCAAATTATTGGAAGTAACCAAGATGATTCTGAAAACACCTACAAAGGCATATTAAGTCTAAGCCTTGATAGCAATCATAGAATTGATGCTAAATGGCTAATAAATAAAAGTCAACAACAATTTGGCAAAGGTTTTTTTAAGAATAATATATTGGTTATTAATTTTGAATATCAAGGTGATGAAAACGAAATCTACAAAGGTGTTGTAGTTTATAAATGTATTACCAAAGATATTTTAGAGGGTTTTTGGTCTGAAGAATTTGGAAACCCTAACTTTTTGGGACAAGAAAATTGTTTTAGATGTAAGGAAAAAGAAATTTTAAACTAAAAAAAAACACCTTTTTTCTATTGGTAAATTAGATGTAATGTCTTTGAATTTGTTGTTGGTGTAATCAATTAAAATAAAATACTTTTCTATCTTTTTTTGTAATTTAATTCTATTATCAAACAATATTTTTAGCCATAAAAAAACGCTCAAATAAATTTGAGCGTTTTTAAAGTTTAAGGTATTAGTGTAAAAAACTATTCCTTAATAAATTTTGCTGTACCTACTCTTCCTGCAGATTCATACTTAATTAAATAAATACCTTTACTTAATTCTGAAATATCTAAACTAGTACTTGTATTATTAACT